>ERZ791611.237-NODE-237-length-61170-cov-7.241888_pt1 | contig 61170 bp, 78 predicted proteins | sample MGYA00510275_ERZ791611 | MGnify/ENA primary metagenome ERZ791611 (study PRJEB30046, sample SAMN00791912) | human gut metagenome | study: EMG produced TPA metagenomics assembly of the A metagenome-wide association study of gut microbiota in type 2...
TATTACATTTCTCATAGAAATATCCTTTCAGCAGCTCCTAATATTTCTTCAAAATCTTTTTCTTTCAATGTCTTGGCATCAATGATAAAACGGTCACTTTTTATTCTTCCTATTATGGGAATATCATTTCCTCTGAATTTTTTTTCAAGTAAAACAGCATCTCCATTAAAACAAACAGCATAGCTTTCTACTGTTTCTTCTGGCATAGATCCTCCACCTATTTTAGCTTCTGTTTCAATTACATTATTCTCTATATTTTTTTCTGTCAGCATAAATGATAATTTTTCTGCTCTTTCCAATACTTTTTCTTTTTTCTCAGTTATCATATTTAAAACTGGAATTTCTTTTACAGCTTCTCTTTCATCTTTATAATATTGAAAAATATTCTCCAATATAGAAATAGTTATTTTATTTACACGAAAAGCTCTCAAATATTGATTCTTTTTCAATCTTTCTATTAATGGCTTTTTCCCTAAAATGATTCCACATTGAGGGCCACCTAAAAGTTTATCTCCACTTACAGTAACTATATCCATTCCTGATTCAATACTTTCCTGAATAGTTGGCTCTTTAGAAAGTCCATATTTTGAAAAGTCTACCAGCACCCCACTCCCAAGGTCTTCCATTGTCAATAATCCATGTTTTTTTCCTAGTTCTGCTATATCTTTTTTATCTGTTCCTTCTGTAAAACCAGTTATTTTGAAATTAGATGTATGAACTTTTAATAAAACAGCTGTTTCTTCATCTATATTATTTTCATAATCAAAAATATGTGTTTTATTTGTTGTCCCTACTTCTTTTAATGCTGTCCCAGCTAATTTCATTATTTCAGGTATTCTAAAAGATCCTCCAATTTCAACTAATTCTCCTCTTGATACAATTGTATTCTTTCCATTAGCGAATTCATTTAGACATAAAATAACAGCTGCAGCATTATTATTTACTATTAATGCTCCCTCTGCTCCAGTTATCTCACATATAAGTTTTTCTATATGTGAATATCTACTCCCTCTGCTCCCAGTTTCTAAATCATATTCAAGATTACTATAATTTAAAAGTATTTCTCCCAAATCTTCAGTTATTTTTTCATTTAAAATAGAACGTCCTAAGTTAGTATGAATTATAGTTCCAGTTCCATTTATAACTCTTCTTAAATTCAATTTATTTTTTATTCCTGATATTTCTTTTATTTTCAAAATTATTTCATTTTCTGAAAAATTTTCTATTTCATTATTTTTTATCTTGTTTCTAAAAAATTCTATTCCATCTTTCACTGCCTGATAATAATTGTGATAACTCAATTTTTTGCTTATCTCTTCCAATTTTTCATTTTTCATAAGAATATCTACTTTAGGAAGCTTTTGAAACAGATTTTTCTCCATACTTTCTACCTCACAATAATAAATTTGTCCTTTTTGTCTGTAACACTTCCAACTATATGGGCTTCTATATCTTTAGAATTAAATTCTTCCATCAATTCTTTGATATATTCTTTTTTTATGTTTTTACATATTATTAATCATAAGTTCAAATTTGAATGCTATTATTTTATTGTTTTTTTGTAGCTAGCTAATAGGGTAAAATTCTTGATTATATAGTTTCAAAAATAAAAATATGTTATAATAGATTGGGTGATGTTTTATATGAAAATTAAATTATATTTTGGAATGGAAAATGCTATTAAGAAGTCTGGAATAGGTCGTGCGTTTTACCACCAAAAGAAAGCTTTAACATTAAATAATATTGAATTTACGACTGATAAAAACGATTTGGATTATGATATTTTACACATTAATACAATCTATCCTGATAGTATTTCAATGATTAAACAGGCAAGAGAAAATAATAAGAAGATTATTTATCATGCACATAGTACAGAAGAAGATTTTAAAAATTCTTTTATGTTTTCTAATTCCTTTGCTGGTCTTTATAAAAAATGGCTTGTGTATCTTTATAATTCAGCTGATGTTATTATTACACCAACGCCATATTCTAAAAGCTTATTAGAGTCATATGATTTAAATAAGGAAATATATGCGATTTCTAATGGTGTAGATGTTGCACAGTTTAATCCAACATCTAAACAAATTAATGAGTTTACGCAACAGTTTCATATTTCTGAAGAGGATAAACTTGTTATATCTGTAGGATGGCTTTTTGAAAGAAAAGGATTTGATACTTTTGTAGAAGTTGCAAGAGAAATGCCTCATGTAAAATTTATGTGGTTTGGAGATGTTAGATTATCCAACCCAACATCTAAGATAAAAAAATTACTCAAAGAATTACCAGAAAATTTAATATTACCAGGATATGTTAGTGGAGATATTATTAAAGGTGCTTATGGTAGAGCAGATGTTTTTTTCTTTCCATCACGTGAAGAAACAGAAGGAATTGTTGTTTTAGAAGCTTTAGCTTGCAAAACACAAATATTATTAAGGGATATTCCTGCTTTTGATCCATGGATGCAAGATCAAGTTAATTGTTATAAGGGGAAAACAAATCAAGACTTTATTGATTATATTAATAAAATTATTAATCACGAATTACCTTCGACAATAGAAGAAGGTTATAAAGTTGCTAAAGAAAGAGATTTATTGCTAATAGGAAAACAATTAAAAGAGGTATATGAAAAAGTTGAATCTCTTTAGAGGATAATATTATGGATAAAAAAAATATAAAAAAATACATACTAAATGTAGCTATTATTCTAATAGTTGGTGGATTATCAATTTATTTTTCAATTGGCAATCAATTAGAAGGAACGGTTGAATCGTTAAAACATTGTCATTTAGGGTGGCTATTGGTTGTTGTCATTTTAATGTGTATTTTTTATTTAATCAATGCAATGAATTTGACACTTTTTGCTAAAGTATATAAAAAAGATTATACCTTAAAACAAGGAATCGTAAATGCAATGGCCGGTATTTTCTTTAATGGAATCACGCCAATGGCCTCTGGTGGACAATTTTATCAAGTATATGCTTTTAATAAACAAGGAATCAAAGCAACTTATTCGTCTAGTATTTTATTAATGATTTTTATTGTCTATCAAAGTGTATTGGTTGTGTATACATCTATCATTATGCTTTTAAAATTTGTTTATTTTAGTAAATTGTATTCTGGTTTTTTTTCACTAGCATTTGTTGGATTTATTATTAATTTAGTGGTTATTTCTACTTTATTTTTAGGAGCTAAGTCTGAAAAACTTCAAAATTTTTTAAGTAATAATGTTGTTAAAGTATTAGCAAAATTACATATAGTGAAAAGCTATGAAGAGGTAAGTTCTCAAATTGAAAGAAAATTAGAAAACTTTAGAATCGAACTTAATTTATTACAAAAAAACAAACCAATATTACTTAAATCAATAGGATTAAATGTATTAAAATTGACAATTCTTTATAGTATTCCATTTTTTTGTTCTCTTGCAATGAATGTTCCTCTTTCTTGGAGACATTTCTTTGACTTAATTGGAATTACTGCTTTTGTTTATTTGATTTCAGATTTTGTACCATTACCAGGAGCAAGTGGAGGTAGTGAAGGTTCGTTTTATATTTTACTTCGTTACTTTTTAAAAGGAGCTACATCAGCAACTTTACTTGTTTGGAGATTTGCTACTTATTATGCTGGTCTTATTCTTGGAGGTCTTACAATGTCATTTAGTAGAGAACTTAATTTTGCAACAAAAAATGATAAAAAAGAAATTACAGAAAATGATCAAACAATTGTTATAGAAGATATAGAAGAAATTGAATTTGATGATTTTAAAAAATAGGAGGTCTTTATGAAAATAGCACTTTTTTCAGATACATACATACCTGATATTAATGGTGTTGCTACATCAATGAATATTTTACGAAATAAACTTGTAAATTTAGGACATGATGTTTTAGTTGTAACAAGTGAACTTCCAAGTGATACAACTTATGATGAAAGCCTAGATGATCAAGTTTTAAGGGTGCCAGGATTAGAAATACAAGCTCTTTATGGCTACAGGGCATGTAATATTTTTTCTTTTAAGGGTATGAAAGAAATTAAAAGATTTAATCCAGAGGTCATTCATGTTCAAACAGAATTTGGTATTGGTATTTTTGGAAGAATTGCTGCAGAATATTTAGATATTCCTGTTGTTTATACGTATCATACTATGTGGACAGATTATTCACATTATATTAATCCAATCAATTCTGAAACAGTAGATACTGTCGTCAAAAAAGTAATTACAAAAATTAGTAAATTTTATGGAAATAGTTGTCAAGGATTAATTGTTCCTTCAAATAAAACAAAAGAAGCTTTAATCCATTATGGTTTAAAACAAAAAAATATTTATACGATTCCTACGGGATTAGAACTTGAACGTTTTTCAGTTAATAATAAAAACAATAAATTATGTCAAAGTTTAATAGAAAAATATCATTTACAAAATCATTTTGTTCTTACATTTTTGGGAAGAATTGCTCCTGAAAAAAGCATTACGGTTATCATAGATGCTTTAAAAAAAGTTGTCGCTATTAATGATAATATTCGTTTTTTAATTGTTGGGGGTGGACCACAATTAGAAGAGTTAAAAGAATATGTAAAAAATGATCATATTGAATCATATGTTATTTTTACAGGGCCTCAAAGTGGTGAAATGGTTCCAGCACATTACCATATTTCTAATATGTTTATTTCAGCATCTTTATCTGAAACACAGGGATTGACTTATATTGAAGCAATGGCATCTTCTATTCCTGTTATTGCTCGCTATGATGATCAACTTGAAGATGTTATTGATGATGGAAAAAATGGTTTTTTCTTTAAAAATGAAGATGAATTACCAAAACTTATATTAGATGCTATGGAAATGGATTTAGATGTTTTAAAAGAAAATGCATTAAAAAAAGCAAATGAGTATAGTGGAGAAACATTTGCTAAGAAAGTATTAGAAGTTTATAAGCAAGCCATTCTTATTAAAGAATATACTTATACGGTTGTTTCGATATTTCCCATAAAGAATAATAAAAATGAGGTTTCATTTACTTATGATGAAAATGAAAGTGCTGTAACATTAGAATTATCAGATAAAGTAATAGATCAATATGAACTGTATCGAGGGAAAACAATTGATAGAAATCAGTTTAATACACTTAAAGATCACGAACAAATCAGTAGGGCATATAACAAAGCCTTGAAGTATTTATCTATTAAAGATTATACTGAACAACAAATGAGAAAGAAATTAATGGATTCTGGAGATTATGATGATGCTCAACTTGATACTACTATTCAACTTTTATCAGAAAAAAATTTAATTAATGATAAAATGTACGCAATGAATTATTTTAAAAGATGTATACGTTTGGGAATAGGACATAACAAAGCAATTTATAATTTAAGAAATTATGGTGTTGATACTGAGATAATAGATACATGTTTAGAAGAACTTGATGATGATGAAGAATATCAAGCAGCGATGCTTTTAATCAATAATTATTACCAAAGAAACAGCACGATTTCTTATCGTAACATTCAAAGAAAAATTAAAGAAAAATTATTTTTAAAGGGATTTACGAATGATGTTATTGATAAAGCAATGGCAGAGTATGATTTTGAATATGATTTAGAGAAAGAAAAATTAGCTTTGGAAAAAGACTATTTAAAAGCATCTCATCGCTATGAAAAAAAATTAGAAGGAAAAGATTTAAGAAACAAAATAATTGATACATTGTTAAAAAAAGGATATAATTACGAAGATATTAAGAATATTCTAGAAGTTAAGGAGAATAATGATGAATAAAATAGCAAGTTTAAAACCTGGTGATGATGGTGTTTTAATTGAAGCATTAATTAATCATGTTGTATCAGGAAAAACCAATGGAGCACATCGCTCAACGTATTTATCTATGACATTACAAGATGATACAGGATCTATTGATGCTAAGTTATGGAATGCTAGTGAAGAACAAGTACAAACTTTAGCAAAAGGTTCGGTTGTTCAAATAAAAGGTGATGTTATAAAATATAATGAAGATAGACAAATGAAGATTGTAAAGATTCATTTAGCGTCACAAGATGATAAAGAACGTATTAAATTTTTAAAACAAGCACCATTGGATAGTCAATTTATGATCAATGAAATTAAAAAGTTTATTGATCAAATAGATAATTTAAAATTACATCAATTAGTAAAAACATTATTTGAAGAAAATATTGAAAAATTATCTTATTATCCAGCAGCTAGCAAAAATCATCATGAATATGTTTCAGGATTGGCTTATCATACGTATGGAATGTTAAAAGTTGCAGAATCATTTTGCACTTTATATCCAACGCTTAATAAAGATCTATTATATTCTGGAATCACATTACATGATTTAGGAAAAACAATTGAATTAAGTGGTCCTGTTGTTCCAGAATATACGTTAGAAGGAAAACTATTAGGTCATATTTCTATTTCAAATGCAATGATTAAAGAAACTGCTGATAAACTTCATATTGAAGGAGAAGAAGTAACTTTATTACAACATATGATTTTAGCACATCATGGAAAAAATGAATATGGTTCACCTGTTCTTCCGCAAATCAAAGAAGCAGAGATTTTATATTTAATTGATAATATAGATGCTCGTATGGCGATGATGGATAAAGCTTTAGAAACCGTTGAATATGGAAAATTTACAAAACGTGTATTCTCATTAGAAAATAGAGCGTTATATAAACCAAAGATGTATGAAAAGTAGCAAATGCTGCTTTTTATATTTTTTCAAAATTTAAAAAAAATAGAATAGAAAATGACGTAAAATCAAGGGTTTTGGGCGATTAAATGTTACTAAATGTACCTAATTAGTAACAAATTAGTAACAAAAATCATACCTTGATTTTATTTATTTCTATGAATAATTTATTGATGATCGTATCAGTGTAAGTATCAAAAGTAATATCTTTCATTTTATGTCCAAGAATTCTTTTTCTGCTAAAAACATCAACGTTATTTAACTGACATAAAGTAGTAAATGTAACTCTTGTATCATGCATGGTATGATTCATGTTTAATTCTTTCATATATGGATTGAAACTAGCATCTTTAAAAATACTATATGTATTATCAATAATTCTTTTTCTTTTCTTTAGCAGCAATTCAATTACAAAAGGTTTAATAAAATCATGGATTGGAATAACTCTGTTTCTTCCTGCATCTGTTTTTAAACCAGTAAAGAAATAGGATACTTTTCTTTCAATACCATCATCATTACAAACTTCATCAATATGAATGTCTTTTCTATCGATATTAAGCAATTCATTTGCTCGTAGTCCACTAAAAATATAAATAAGTATAATTTTAGCGATGTCGGTGTTTTCTTCTCTCAAACGCTTAATTTCATCATATGAGAAGGCATAATGCTTTTTACTTTCTTCGTTCTTACCACAATTAATAAATTCTGTATAATCATCATCACGATTAATATATTGATGAATGACTGCGTATTTGAAAATCTTGATACAAAGTACCTTCATATGATTTTTTGTTCCTGTACCACATTTATCATTATCAAAAATAAACTGTAAATCTTGTAAGTCAATGTCATTTATTTTTCTATTGTATATTTGTTTGAAATGTTTGATCCATGAATTATATCCAGCTTTTGCTGATTTTGATAGTAAAGAAAATTCTTCTTCATTTAAAATATTAAAGATTTCTTTAAATGTTGGTATGTTATCTCTTTTGGATTGTATTTTGTTGTATAAGTCATTATTCAATTCTTTAGCTTCATTCTTTGTTATTTCTCTATTGGAAGTCATATGATAAAGAGATAGAGCATTTAAAGCTTCTAGTTCAGTTTCAAAAGTGCCAATAGCTACTTGTTTCTTTCTACCAGTTAATAAATCTCTATCACTGCTTAAAACCCTTGCACAGTAGGGCTTTCTTCTCTTTCCTGATAACTTAACTACTGTTCCTGAATTGTTAGGTCTACGCTTATATGTTGTTTTTCTAGCCATAATAAAAACACGTCCTTTCATTTTAATTTGCCTTGAACGTGCTCTATGTGTTAAAATTGAGTACGTAAAAGGACTTGAGAAATCTTTTTACATATGAGTATGTACGTGGTAGGAAATCCTTTCTTTTTTCCTACTAATGGTCATCTTGGGTGAGAGCATGATGATCATAATTACTCTCCTGTTGGTAGCGGGGGAGTTTTTTATTTGTTCATTTCAAATCTAATTATTTCACCGATATTATAAAAAAAAGTATTATTTCCATCATCATATTGTGGATTTGGTGGATAATTTGTTATATATATTGGTATTTCAACATGATATTTATTATTTAAAAAATCAAAATAATCTATTTGAATGTTTACGGTAGAATCATAATCTACATAAATAAATTTTTCATAATCACATAACGAAATGTCAAATAATAAATTGAATGAATCTTCAGGCATAATATCAAGTATTTTTCTTTTGAAATTTGAAGAAATATGATCATCTCTATAAGTGCAAGATATATTTATTTTAGTAATTTCTCCACGACCTATATTTTTTAGTGATATATTTACATTAAATTTAGACATGTCAACTATTTCATCTTTTATAAAAATAGGTTCATTATTTTCATCAGGTTCATAAATTGGTTGCTTTTCAGTAATAGCATTAAATTGTATATCTTTTTTTTCTATTTTGAGATATGGTCTATACTGTATTGCTAAGTCATTTTTTCTTTGTTCTTCTTGGCTTTTAATAGTTACATATACTCCTATTAATGTTGCTCCTCCACCAATTATTGATCCAAAGAAGGAAATCCATGTATCTTTATTAGAATCATTAATGAAACCTAGACCGAAAGGGTTAGGGGTTTCAATGATAAGATTAACTATAAAAGGGATAATGAATACAATTATTGCAACAATAATTATTGTTGCAAATATAATCTTCAGTAGATTAATGAAAAAAATTATAAGTGATTTTTTATATTTTTCTTTATCCATCTGCATGCCTCCTTCGTTAACTAATAGCTAGATTGACTTTAAAAAGTTATCTTTTAAAATATTGAAGTATTTTTCTTCATCAAAGAAATCATTGAAATATAACTCCTTAATCATTGATTCAAACAGCTTTTTACTGCAATAGTTTAATGGTAGAGGATAAAAAGCGTAGGCTTCATCAATCATTCCTGGTTCAAAGTATTTTTGATAGTGAATAATTTGTTCTATTATTCCTGGAGCAAATGTGAATATTATGTTACACATTTTTTCTAAATCCTCTTTATCTCTGGATTTTATAAACTCTCTATCATAAGTTAATGAAAAAACTCCACTTGTATCCAAATAAAATACAGTTAATAAGAATTGTAAAGATTGCTTATATTTTTTTTCTTTCCCAAGTAACTCAGACATGCAATAAATTGTAGATGCTAGAGCTTCAAATTCTTTATCGCAATAATTATCAAGTTTTCTCTTATCTAAAATACCCCATGCGACATCAAAGAAACTACATTTAAAAGGCAAAGTTTTTTTTGCTTTGATATACTCATTTAATGAAATTTGCCAACGTAGACCGTAAGAATGATGATCTATTAGATCTTGATTTTCCTTTATTAATTTTTTTCCTTTTTCAGTTAGAACTAAAACAGATTTATCATTGATTAGGAGCTTAAGAGTTTCTTCTGGAATATTTTCTTTTATCTTTGATATTAAAGCATTTTTATTCCCAGAGACAGGCAATTTGTAAGAATGTAAAATTTCTTTCAAATCAACAATTCTTAATTTTCTTAAAGTGTCATCCAAAGAACCGTGTTCTAGATATCCCTGAGTAACTAAATTTTTATGAAAAATACTAGGATTGGTTATTTTAAAATCATAAAAAAGATATCGTGGATATTTATCATTGTCTCTAATTGGACTGCCATTGTAATTACGCAAAAAAATAACTTTCCGATATAAGTCTATATAATCTTGTTTTATTGGTTTTTGCTCATTATAATTTGAAGCAGTTTTATTAGGAATGGTATTTACAATGTTATGTTGCATAGGTTGAGTAGGTGAAACTATTTTAGAATTGATGAATTTTTCATTATTAAAAATATCAAAAAAAGATTTGCATATATCATATAACCAACCAATAAAGAAACCACCAAATGTAAATAAATAAAATATTCCTTTTTTATAATTCTTTTGAATGAACCAATGTACTCCAAAACTTCCTGTAAATAGTGTTATGAAGAACATTAAAATTCTATTTTCTTTGATAGAAAGATCCATAAGTTAATCCTCCCAATCAAAATCTTTAATAACTTTCTTTAATTTACCAAGACACATAAAATTGTCTTTTAATGGGTCAACTACTATAGGTTCAAATTCGCTATTCATTGGTTGCAACATAATGATTCCATTAAGTTCTTTGTACTTTTTACATGTGGCCACATTATCTTCATCACAAAAACATCCAATAACTCCATCATCAACTTGACTTGTTCTCTCAAAGATTAATAGATCCCCATCATTAATACCAGCATCCTTCATGCTTTCACCTTTAGCATATTGTGCAAAATATTCAGCACGTGGATTTAATCCCTTGCTAGGTACTGGAATCATGTCAATGATATTTTCATCTACAAATCCGCCATTTCCACAACAGATAGCTTCGTAGAGGGGAACACGTGTATATCCTATATTACTTGATTCATATATAACATCATCTTGGTTTCCTTTTATAAGATAATCCGTTGAAACACCGAAATAGTCAGCAAGTTGTTGAACAATTCCCATTTTAGGTTCAGTTCTATTGATTTCCCATGAAGAAACAGTTTTATCGCTGACACCAACAACTTCACCTAATTCTTTTTGGTCCATACCTTTTCTTTCACGCAATTGTTTAACAATTGTACCAAATTGTGTTTTCATATTATTAACACCTCTTTTCGCTATAATTATAATGCAATTTGTAGAATAAATAAAGCAAATTAGAAAAAATATTCTACAAATTGCATATTTTAATTGACAATCTACAAAATGTAGGATAGAATGATAAGCGAAAGGAGGCGGTAAGATGAGTACAAGAATGAAGCTTGATGAAATTAGAAGAGCTAGAGGGTATTCCCAAGAATATATGGCAAATCAATTGGGGTGTCATAGAAATACTTATGCAAAAATGGAAGAAAAACCTCAAAATATTACTATGGAAGAAGCATATAAACTAGCAAATATTCTTAATGTTTCCATAAATGATATTATTTTTTTAGAATCTAATCTACAAAATGTAGAACACATTCAAAAATAGGAGGGCATAGGATGGAAAAAATTAATAATGTTCAAGTTGAAATCGATAATGATAAGTATCGTTTATTTGTTGATGGTGTTGAAATTAAAAAAATACTTAATTTAAAAATTGAGAAATCAATCGATTGTGCTTCAAAGGTTACATTATCATTTTTTTGTGATATCAAAACAAAAGAACAGTAGAAACTACTGTCCAATTTGTTGAGAAATCATGTTGGTGATTACTTGTGCTGCTACTTTTTCAAGTACATCAAGGGAAACGGATGCAAATTTAGAAACAATTCCTTTAGTTTTACTCCAAACATTATTATCACGGATGTTATCTAAAAATTTATGACCGTTCCAAGTTAAAGAAAAAATGTAAATATCCATTGAGCCATCAAGATATTTAGAAACTTTTGCATTTATATATCCAGCTTCTTCTAATTTTAATGCGGTATATTGCAAATCATCTTGAGAATAGCTTTTTAATTGAAGACTATCAATGGACATGTATTCTTTAAGACCTACATTTTCTTCAATAGCTAAAAGTAAGTCACGTACACATTCATTATTTAAACGCATTATTTTCACCTCACTTTTTAATTAAATTTCGATATTGCCGTACCGATAACTTAATTATAAAGAAAGAGATGAAAGATGTCGAAAAAAATTAAATAAATTACTGATCATCCAGGAATCAATCTCTAGCAAAGCCTATTTTATTAGATTCCTAAAGTTGATGATCATAGAAACACCAAATTAATAACAAATTTCTTTTTAATACAATACATGAAGTTTTCATTTTGTAATAGAGGTTGGTTCCTTGATGGTCAGTAGTAGAAGGGAGAAAATTTATGGAATGGATATTAAGTATTTCAATACTAGTTAATTTCTTACTTGTTATAGGTTGTATCTGTTTAGCAAGAGATCGTAACTGGTATAGAAAAAGCTGGTATGAATTAGCAAATCGTTTAGTTCAAAACAGAAGGGAAGGTACAAAAATATGAAACTATCAACAAGAGGATTAGTGACGACTATCGTTGCATGTTGTTTTGTTGCTGATTGCTTAGCTATTTTAGTTAGAACATTACTTTGAAGGAGGTGAAAAAACATGGTAAAGCCTGTAAAAATTCCTTGGTATGGTGATAGTGAGTATGCTAAACGTATTATCAATGAAATGAATCAAACGTCATTTAAAGATACTGATCTAAAAGCAAAACTCTTTACAAAGACAGTAGGCAAAGGACTTCTAGAATGTGAAGAATACTACATTGTTATTACAAGGGGTGATGATCATGAATGATGAATTCAATATTTCAATTGAAGAAGTAATGAAGATAACTCACAAAAGCAGGGAGTTCATAATCAATGCTATCCAACAAGGTACATTTCCTGGAAGTGTTGATGCTTCAGGGAAGAGAAGAAATGTACATATTCCTAGAAAAGCATTTGAGGATTATATGAATCATTTCAATAAAAGTCCTAGCGAAGAGTTGATTATTGCATTACTTAATTCTTTAAATGAAAAAAGTGCCCTTATAAAGGACACACAACATAACCAACCAAATTATAAATAAAATCAGGAGGATTTGCAATATGAGATTAACTCAAAAAGCACAGGTTACATTGTTTGGTGCTTGTGTAGCAAGTTTAATCTTTGCAGGAACTGGTTATGCTCAAGCTAAATCAGTAGAAGCAAAGTATGAAGAACAAAGTAAACAAATTGAGTTGTACAAGGATGAACTCAATGATATGCAAGGTCAGCTTCAAGAATATACAAAGTACAAAGCAATGTACGAGTGTATTGCAGTTGAAAATGACCAACTACAAAAAGAAGTTGAAGAGCTTTCTAAATGAAAAGCTCTAGGGGTCTTTAGAATTACCGCATATTGGTACGGAGAAGATGAGTATGGAGATCTAACCGCTACAGGAGTTAGAGCTCAAGTCAATCATACAATCGCTGTAGACCCTAAAATAATCCCATATGGAAGTGAAATCATGATTGATGGCCAAATTTACGTGGCTGAAGATTGTGGAGGAGCAGTTAAAAATAATGTCATTGACGTATGGGTGGAACATCAAAGTAACAGCTTCGGTGTCAAGTACAAAGAAATATACATCAAGAGGGAGAAATAAAAATGGATAAGTTTCTAGAAAGTATTATTCAAGCTGCTAAAGATGCGGGTGCAAAAGATATTGAAGTAGCAAAAATCAGTGGAAAGGATTTAATTTTTGGGCCTAAAGAAAAGCCTGAATTGAACATTATCAGATTGCTATCTACAGTTTACTATGATGAAGATGACAATCTTGCCCTTGAAATGAATGTAGGATTAGGAAGTAGCGGAAGTGATTTCTTAAGTGAAGCATACGGTATTTCAGAAAAGAAAGTAAAGGATATTTATAAATCGGCAGTAAATGCGTTCGAAAAATGTACAAATACATTAAAAGAGCTTATTGAAAATAAAATTGAAGAAATGAATAAAGGGGAAAGTAAAGATGTCAGTGAAGATTAATGCATTAGAGTTAGAAAACGTTAAAAGAATCAAAGCAGTTAAAATAGATCCAACACAAAATGGTCTAACAATCATTGGTGGAGATAACAACCAAGGTAAAACTTCGGTATTAGATAGCATTGCTTGGGCATTAGGTGGAGATAGAAATAAACCTAGCAACGCTGCAAGAGAAGGTTCAACAGTTCCACCTTTATTAAAAGTTACATTAAGCAATGGAATCATTGTTGAAAGAAAAGGAAAGAACAGTTCCTTAAAAGTTACTGATCCATCAGGTAAAAAAGCTGGCCAAACATTATTGGATTCATTCATTGAACAGTTAGCACTTAATTTGCCTGCATTTATGAATAAATCCAATAAAGAAAAGGCAAATGTATTGCTAAATATCATTGGTGTTGGAGATCAATTGGCTGTATTCAATCACAAAGAAAATGAGCTTTATCAAGAAAGATTAACTGTAGGACGTATTGCTGACCAAAAAACAAAATTTGCTAAAGAACAATTGTTTTATGAAGGAGTTCCTGCAGACATAATCAGTCCACAAGAATTGATTAATCAGCAACAAGCTATTCTTGCCAAAAATGGTGAGAACCAAAGAAAAAGAGAAAAGGTTACTCAATATGAGTATCAAGTTAAGACATTAACTGATGAAGTAGCTCGTCTTGAACAAATGCTTCAACAAAAAAATGAAGAGTTAAATAAGGCAACTTACGATTTAAGCATGGCCAAGACAGATGCATTGGATTTACAAGACCAATCAACTGATGAATTAGAAAAGAACTTGGCCGAAATTGAAGAAGTCAATCGCAAAATTAGAGCTAATTTAGATAAAGAAAAAGCTGAAGAAGAAGCTAAAGGTTACAAAGCTCAATATGATAATTTATCACTTCAAATTGATGAAGTTCGTAAACAAAAATATGATCTATTGAACAATGCTGATTTACCACTACCTGAATTAAGTATTGATGATAATGAATTAACTTATAAAGGTAAAAAATGGGACAGTATGAGTGGCAGTGACCAATTAAGAGTTTCTACTGCTATTGTTCGTAAATTAAATCCTGATTGCGGTTTTGTCTTATTAGACAAGCTAGAACAAATGGATCTAAAAACTTTAACAGAGTTCAATGCATGGCTTGAACAAGAAGGATTGCAAGCTATTGCTACAAGAGTTTCTACTGGTGATGAATGTTCAGTTATTATCGAAGATGGATATGTTAAAGAAGATGTTCAATCAGCGGTAGAAAACAAACCACAATGGAAAGCAGGTGAATTCTAATGAATTTTGAAATTACTGAAGGAGTAGTCAATGGTGCTCAAAAAGTTGTTTTCTATGGACCTGAAGGAATTGGAAAAACAAAATTTGCATCAAAATTTCCTGATCCAGTATTTATTGATACTGAAGGTTCTACTAAAAAATACAATGTAAGAAGATTGCCTAAGCCAACAAGCTGGCAAATATTAATTGATGAAGTTAAATCAGTTATTAACAATCGTCCATGTAAAACACTTGTTATTGACACAGCTGACTGGGCCGAAAGATTATGTACAGAAGCTGTCTGCTCAAGACATGGTAAATCAGGAGTAGAAGAATTTGGATATGGTACTGGCTATACATATGTTGCGGAAGAATAGGGAAGATTTCTAAATCTTCTCCAAGATGTAGTAGATGTAGCCAATATCAATGTTGTTCTAACAGCACATGCAATTATTCGTAAATTTGAACAGCCTAATGAAATGGGAGCTTATGATCGTTATGAGTTGAAGCTAGGTAAAAAGACAACAGCACAAACTGCTCCAATTACTAAAGAGTGGGCTGATATGGTTTTGTTTGCCAACTACAAAACATTCAGTGTGGCAGTTGATGATAAAGGTAAAAAACATAAAGCTCAAGGTGGCCAACGTGTTATGTACACTACACATCATCCATGTTGGGATGCAAAAAATAGAGATGATCTACCTGAAGAGTTACCACTTGATTATTCAGCAATTGCTCATTTATTCAATAATCAAACAAATGTAACACCAACTGTAGCTGTTCCACCTGTTACAAATACAACACCTCAACAACAACCGGTTGTCGAAGAAATCAAAGTTGAAAAAGAATTGCAACAAGGTGGTATTCAAGAAGCGGTGCCAACTGAAAATGCAAATGTAGTACAACAAACAGATGAAAGTAAATTGCCAACAGCATTGAAAGATTTAATGAATCAAGCTTTAGTAACTGAAAAAGAAATCAGAAGAGCAGTAAGCATGAAAGGCTATTATCCTGAAGATACACCTGTTGAAAATTATGATCCAAACTTTATCAATGGAGTATTGATAGGAGCATGGCCACAAATTTTAGAATTTATTAATACAAATGTAAGAGAATTTTAGGAGGAAATATAAATGGATAACAGAGAAATTGATAACGGACACGAATTAGATTGGGATGGAGTCATTGAAAGTGATGGTGAGTTTATCATCCTACCACCTAATGATTATGATTTTGTAGTCAAAGGAATGGAAAGAACAAGATTTAATGGTTCAAAAAAAATGCCTGCTTGTAATCAAGTAACTGTAGACATTGCTATTGATTACAATGGGCAAGAAGTAATTATTAAACATAAATTATTCCTTCATTCAAAAGTGGAAGGTTTATTGAGTGCTTTCTTTAGAGGAATCGGCCAAAAGAAAAAAGGTGAACCATTAAGAATGAACTGGCCATCAGTTCCTGGGTCAACTGGAAGATGTAAAATCGGTACAAGAACTTATAACGGAAATGATTATAATGACATCAAAAAATTCTATCCAAAAGATGAAGTACCTCAAAAACCAGCTTTTAGTGCAGGACAATTCTAATGCAGTTAAGACCTTATCAACAAGAGGCACATGATTCTATATTTGAAGAATGGAACAAGGGAGTTCAAAAGACTCTCCTTGTTTTGCCTACTGGTTGTGGAAAAACAATCGTCTTTGCTGAGGTTGCCAAAGACTGCGTAAAAATTGGGGATAGAGTTCTTATTATGGCACATAGAGGGGAACTGCTTGAACAGGCAAATGATAAGATTGCTAAATCTACAGGTCTTAAATGTGCTGTTGAAAAAGCAAGTGAGACTTGCATAGGAAGCTGGTTCAGGATTGTTGTCGGTTCCGTTCAAACGTTGCAAAGAGAAAAACGTTTAGAACAGTTTCCTAAAGATTATTTTGACACGATTATTATTGATGAAGCGCATCATTGCTTAAGTAGTGGATATCAAAAAGTTTTAGAATATTTTGATACAGCTAAAGTTTTAGGTGTAACTGCTACACCTGATAGAGGAGATATGAAAAATTTAGGAAGCTACTTTGAAAGTCTAGCTTATCAGTACACATTGCCAAAAGCTATTAAAGAGGGTTATCTAACACCTATAAAGGCACTTACGTTACCGCTAAAGATGGATTTGTCCGGGGTCGGAGTTCAGTCTGGTGACTTCAAGGTAAGTGATATAGGGACTGCGTTAGATCCATACCTTGAACAGATAGCTCAAGAAATGAAAAAGTATTGTAAAGATAGAAAGACAGTTGTTTTCTTACCTTTAGTAAAAACTTCTCAAAAGTTTAGAGATATTCTAAACAACAATGGATTTAAAGCTGCTGAAGTCAACGGAGACAGTAAAGATCGTGCAGAAGTATTAAAAGATTTTGAAAATGATAAATATAACGTTTTATGTAATTCGATGCTTCTAACTGAGGGATGGGATTGTCCATCAGTAGATTGCATTATCGTTTTGCGACCAACGAAGGTGAGAAGTCTTTATTCACAAATGGTCGGTCGTGGTACTCGTCTATGCAAAGGCAAGGACCACCTATTACTACTAGATTTCTTATGGCATACGGAACGTCATGAACTATGCCATCCAGCCAACTTGATTTGCGAAAACGAGGAAGTGGCCAAGAAAATGACACAAAATTTAGAAACAATGGCAAGTTCAGCACTTCCTGAAGATGTACTTGAAGCTATAGATATAGAAGAAGCTGAAGAACAAGCTGTAAGTGATGTCGTTGCTCAAAGAGAAGAATCACTTGCTAAACAGCTTGCTGAAATGCGTAAAAGAAAAAGAAAGCTTGTTGATCCATTGCAATTTGAAATGAGCATCATGGATGAAGATTTACAAAGTTACGTTCCTACATTTGGTTGGGAAATGGCACCAGCAAGTGAAAAACAAATTAAAGCATTAGAAAAATATGGAATCTATCCTGATAGTGTGGATAATGCAGGAAAAGCAACTCTATTGCTTGATAGATTACATAAAAGACAAGAAGAAGGCTTAGCAACACCTAAACAAATAAGACTTCTTGAAAATAAAGGATTTAAACAAGTTGGAACATGGTCATTTGAATCAGCTAGAAAATTAATCAATAGAATAGCTGCTGCAGGATGGAGAGTTCCTCATGGAATAGATCCAGCAACTTATAAAGAAGGAGATTAACAATGGAGTATACAACTGATTTATTAGAAATACTGAATAATATAGATCCTTCTTTGCTTGACTACCAAGAGTGGTGTTGTGTTGGAATGGCACTCAAATATGAAGGATATAAAGCTAGTGACTGGGATTACTGGAGTCAACGTGACTCTAAAAGATATCATAAAAATGAATGCTATAGAAAATGGGAGTCTTTTACTAGTTCAGGTGTAACAGGCGGAACTATTGTTCAGTATGCTAAAAATCAGGGGTGGGTTCCACCAATAAAAGAAAGTGGTCATGAACTTGATTGGAATGATGTTATTGATAAAGATGAACAGGTCATAGTTGATAAGAATTGGATTGAAGGGAAAGAGGTCAAAGAGCCTCTTAACTGGAATCCAGTAGCTGAATTGATTACTTATCTGGAAACGCTTTTTGATTCTACTGAAAATGTAGGATATGTAACTAAAACATGGCTTAAAGATGAGAAATATTTGCCAACGCAAGGATGTTGGGATAGAACAGCAGGAAAACTTATACAACAGCTGAATAATTGCAAAAGTGATATAGGTGCAGTTTTAGGCGACTACAACGAAGAAGCGGGTGCATGGATACGATTTAACCCGTTAGATGGAAAAGGCTGTAAAAACCAAAATGTGACTGATTTCAAGTATGCTCTTGTAGAAAGTGATTCAATGGCAATCGAAGAACAAAATGCAGTATTGAGAGAATTAGAACTTCCAATAGCTTGTTTAGTTCATTCAGGTGGTAAAAGTCTACATGCGATTGTAAAAATCGAAGCTGCAGATATGAAAGAATATCGTAAGCGTGTTGACTATCTCTATAACATTTGTAAAAAGAATGGACTAGATGTTGATACTCAAAATAGAAATCCTTCGAGACTTTCAAGAATGCCAGGAATTACAAGAAAAGGAAGAAAACAATTTCTTGTTGATACCAACATTGGTAAAAGTTCCTGGGAAGAGTGGTATGAATGGATTGAAAGCATCAATGATGATTTACCTGATCCTGAAGCATTGAGTGAATTTTGGGACGATATGCCTCAACTTGCACCACCATTAATAGAAGGAATTCTAAGACAAGGACATAAAATGCTTATTGCTGGACCTAGTAAAGCAGGTAAGTCATTTGCATTGATTGAAATGTGTATTGCTATTGCTGAAGGTACGAAATGGTTTGGATGGCAGTGTGCTCGAGGAAGAATATTGTATGTCAATTTGGAGTTGGATAGGTCCTCATGTCTGCATAGATTCAAGGATGTTTATAAAGCACTTGGCATTAAGCCTAATTCTTTGTCTAATATCGATATTTGGAATTTAAGGGGTAAATCTATTCCTATGGATAAACTTGCTCCTAAATTGATTAGAAGAGCTTCTAAAAAGGATTATATAGCAGTAGTCATAGATCCAATCTACAAAGTTATTACTGGAGATGAAAACAGTGCTGACCAAATGGCTAATTTCTGTAACCAGTTTGACAAGATTTGTAATGAGTTAGGTACATCAGTAATCTATTGCCATCACCATTCGAAAGGTTCTCAAGGTGGTAAAAGAAGTATGGACCGCGCTAGTGGTTCAGGTGTGTTTGCACGTGATCCTGATGCTTTACTAGATTTAATTGAATTGGAACTAAATGAATCACATTACAAACAGTTAAGAAATATGAGTGCTTGTAGAGTTTGTGTCGATTACTTAAAAGAACATAGACCTGAACTTTTAAATGAACTATCTCAAGATGATGTCTTATCACAAACTATCATGATTGATTTTTGCAAAAGTAAACTTGGCCATGACTACTACAAAGAACTTGATAATCTTGTCAATGAAGCACGTTCAAAAGCTACATCAATTACTGCATGGAGAATTGAAGGAACATTGAGAGAGTTCTCAAAGTTTCCGCCAGTTAACCTTTATTTTGAATATCCAGTACATGTATTGGATGAAGACGGGGCACTACAAGATATTGATCCTGATGATGTCAAACCTCAATGGGAAAAGGCTAAAGAAAGAAGACAAGAACAAGCAGCTAAAGCTAAAAACAAGAAAGTAAATCAGTTTGAAATAGAATTCTCAAATATTGAAATAGAGGGTAGAGAAGTGCCTGCTGATGAGCTTGCGGAAAAGATAGGAATTACTTCAAAAACTTTATTAAGTTGGTTAGGAAATACAAAAAAGGCTAACGAGGAATTAGTTGCAAATTTTGAAACTTACTATAGTGAAGAAGGTAAGAAATGCATTAGAAGAAAGGATGATTAAGGGTGCGCTCGACCAAGTGTGGCGCAGGTTCTACCCCTGCGTGTGTTCGACCTATATATATAAATATATATAAATATTTTTGGCGCACCCCTCTAACGCGGGGGTAAGTGTCGTGCGACAGCTTACGCACGACGAACACTCACCCCGCACGCAAGAGGGCACCAAACCTAGAGCACCCTAGTAAAAAAATGGAGAAAAATAAAAAAAGAAAAATTGAATTTTTCATGCCTATGATTCCACCTACTACAACTGCTCAACAGCACAAGGTGAACATGGGGACTAAAAAGTTTTATGATCCACCAGAACTTAAAACGGCAAAGGAAAAACTCAAAGCTCATTTGATACCACATATTCCTGATAAGCCTTTTGATGGTCCTTTAAGATTAATCGTCAGGTGGTGCTTTCCGATTGCTGGTAAACATCATGATGGAGAGTACAAATATACTAAGCCTGATACTGATGATTTGAACAAGGCATTGAAAGACATCATGGAAAGGTTAGGTTTCTATGTAAATGATTCAAGAGTGGCCAGTGAGCTGATTGAAAAGTTCTGGGCGGACATACCAGGTATATACATTCGATTGGAGGAATTAGAATGATTAAAACAACTAACATTGATGATTACGTTTCATTACAAGCTCTTAAAAATTACTGTTATTCTCATGATGAGTGTAAAGATTGTAAGCTTGATCCCGTTTGTAGATGTATGAGTAAAGCACCAAGGGAGTGGAATTTAGAACATAGTCCAGTAAGTGAGGGTGATTCCAAATGAGAAAAGAAGATGTTGCAAAGCCAGTAGATCCTAAGAAATGTCCATCATGTAAATATTTCAATCATGACAAGAAGCGTTGTTCTTTGAGGATGTGCAAAGATCAACCGAGCTTGTTTGATTACATTGGAAATAGGTTTTGATTATGAAATCAATAAAGGAATAAAACAATGAAAATATTAAGTTGTGGAGCAGGAATGCAATCAACTGCATTAGCTTTGATGTCTTGTGAAAATAAAAAAGAAATCAAATATAAAGAAGTTCCTGTATATGACGCTATTGTATTTTGTGATTTGGGTAATGAACCCGAATGGGTATATCGGCAAGTTGATTTTATAAAAAATGCCTGTGAAGATGCAGAAATACCATTTTACATTTTAGATACTCATTTACATCAAGATTACTTAAATAATTTTGGAAAACGTAGAGTTGTATCAATCCCATTTTGGTCAGTTGATGAAAATGGCAAAAAAGGTAAGATGATGCGTAATTGCACCCTAGATTACAAGATAAATGAAATCATTAAATTTGTTAAATACGAACTGCTTGGATATGTTAAATATCAACGTGTTAAAAATGAAGATCTAAAAGCACATGAAATGCATTTAGGATTTTCGTTAGAAGAAAAACACAGGTGTAAAGAAAACAATCATAAGATGTTTGTTAATAAATTTCCTTTGGTTGAAATGGAATTGACCAGAGCAGACAATTATAAATATATTCTAGAAAAATGGGGGTTAGATACAAAAGCAAGTGCATGTTGTTTTTGTCCATTTCATACCAACTACTTTTTCGAATATATGAAAGATAATCACAAAGAGCAATATCAATCAATCATTGAATTTGATGAAATGCTGGAGCGGGAACAACCAAACACAAAAATTAGATCTAAATTATATATATCAAAATCAAGAAAAAGAATTAAAGATCTATCCGATGAAGATTTTAAAGATAAAGAAGTTTTTGATTATAGAAACAAGAAAATTTGGAATGGATTTTAAAAGAAGGAAATGATGGAAATGAAAAATTTTGAAGCGTATGAAGAAAAAATCAAAGAATTAAATTATAATTTTGCGATAAAAAACGATGAATGTGTCAGGTGTATTAATATTTGCGAAAGGTGCGAATTTATAAGCAATCCTTTTGGTAGTTGTCCTCAAAATAAAATAAAATGGCTCTACAAAAAATACATTGAACCAAAACCAAAGGTTAAAATTCCTTTAGCAACTAAATACTTTTTAGAAAGTTTAAATGATAAGTATGAATGGATTGCAAAAGATGAAGACGGTGCTGTTTGGTGTTATGAATTTAAGCCTGAAAAATATACACAAGATAAAAACAAAAGATGGACTGTATATGGTAGGGGTAATATTGCTGGCTTTAGAGATGTTTTCAAAAAAGAAATATTTGATTTTCTTTCATGGGAAGATGAAGAACCTACTTTAATTCAAAACATTCTAGATAATTGCGAGGTGATAGAAGATGAATAAAATAGAAGAATTTAATGTTGATGAATTTCTAGATAAAGTAACGGAAACAAAAAGGATATTTAGACAATCGCTTGAAAAATATGGCAAAGAACCGCAATGCAGACAAGCTATGGAAGAATGCGCTGAACTTATTCAAGCAGTGAATAAGATGCTACGCTATGAAGATAGGCCAGCCGAACCCGAGTATTATGCTAATTTAATTGAAGAAATAGCTGATGTGGAAATCATGCTATATCAATTGAAAGTTATGTTTAATATTGATGATGATCAAGTGTTTGCTTTTAAAGTAGAAAAAGCCAAAAGAGAGCAAGAAAGGTTGAAAAAGATATGACAGCAAAAGAAATGTTTAGAAAACTAGGATATAAAAAAATATCAATGGAGTTTATGGGTGATGAACTAAGAAAAATCAAGTATGAAAATATATCGAATAAAGATCGCATTGAATTTTATACGGAAAATCAACATTTTATCGAAATAAATGGTAATGGAATATATGTTGAAGAACTCCAAGCGATCAATCAGCAATGTAGGGAGTTGGATTGGATTGAAGAAAATGGATAGACCAAAAATAGAAGATTATTTTACAAGTAAAAGGTATGAAACCGCTAATAAATTTGGATACAATATAACATTTGATAGTGGATTATATGAACAAGCGCTAAATAGTTACATAGATCAATTAGAAAAAGCACTAGATAAAGCGTGCAAAGAATTATCATCACATACAGTTGAATGTGACTTAGTTCAATGTCCATTTAATTGTGAATATGATAGTTGTGATTTTGATTGCGGAAATACTCAAAAATGGAAAGAATGGTGTATGAGAGATGATGAATAAATATCAAGCCTCATTAAGTTGCATCAAATACTACTGTGGTCATTACAATAAGGCTATTGAAACAGCAATTTCTAATCTGCAGGAGTTAGTAAACATAGATAAACCTAAAAAGGCTATTTGGGTTCCTGATTCTTACGGTGATATGGTTCAAGTTTGTCCTAATTGCAAACAAAGAATTACAAATGTATGGTCAAGTGCTGAATATAAACCAAAATACTGTCATTTTTGCGGACAACATCTAGATTGGAGTAAAAAACAATGAATAAGTCTAAAAAAAAATATATAGTCTATGATAAACAAGAAAACGTTGTTATGTTAGGAACATCAAATGAAATAACAAAGAAGTTAGGCATAACGATAGGAACATTTTATAGCTATGTAAGTAGAGGAGATTCATCAAAAAGCAATTACAAAATCTTTGCTACAAGTTGAATATGAGAAAAAAACAGTTAAGAAATGTTAAGAAGGAGGGTAATAGATGATACCAATACACACATTATCAATTATGCGCAATGAATTTCGTGCATATAAGAGTTTAATCAAAGAACGTGACAAATTAATTGAGGAGTATGAAACTCCTCTCAAATCGCTTAAAAATGAACTTTTAGAGGTAGAGGGAAAATTAAGTCAAATCAAGTCTCCTGGTAAAAGTGATGGATTAGGTGGCTTTGTTCAGGATAGCGTTGATAAGTACAATCATCTGATTGCTAAAAAAGATGAGTTGAAAAATGCAGTTGATAACTACATCAAGGAATATGGCAATGATTCTTTTGAAGAAGAACTTGAATTTTGGAATGTGCGTATTGAAACTGTTGAGTATTATCTTGATCATATGGATGCGCTTGATAGAAAATTCATTGAAGATTTTTATTACAATCTTCCAAAGCATCAATGCATGGAACGTTACAACATTACTAACATCAAAAGCTTATATCGAAAAGCTGACAATATTTTGAAAAATTTATTAGAAAAACAGTAAAAAAGTGCATCTATGTGGAAGATTCTCCCCTCATTTGGTGGTATTATGGTATCGTAAGGTTTTGATGAAAGACGTTACTTTCCCTTCAATGATGTATGTTTTAAAAAAGTTCTCAAACGAGAGCTTTTTTTGTTTTACAAGGCAGGATGGTGAAATGATATCACGCAAGTCTCTTAAGCTTGTATTCTAGGTTCGATTCCTAGTCCTGCGACCAACAGTAAACAAAGGAGGTGTGTCATTATGACTGAAAAACAAAAACTGTTTTGTGATGAATATTTAATTGATCTAAATGGCACACGTGCCTATAGAACAGTATATAAAACGATTAAGAATGATAATGTTGCTGGTGTTCGGGCAAACAAACTTCTTAAACAAAAAGATATTGCTGAATACATCAACAAGCGACTGGAAGAAATTCATAATGAAAATACTGCAAATATTCAAGAAGTCATGGAATATCTTACATCTGTCATGAGAGGAACGAGTAAAGCAAATGTTCTTGCTCTAGCTGGTGATGGTTATCAAGAAGTCATTGCTAAACCGCCTGATGAAAAGGAACGGTTAAAGGCTGCTGAATTACTTGGTAAACGTTTTGGTATGTTTAAAGACAACGTTGATATTACATCAAATGGTAAAACGGTGATTGTAGATGATATAGATGAAGGTTAGTTTAAAATCAATTATTGGTCCTGCGTTTTATGATGTACATAAACATATTAAAAACAATGATTATACGCATTACTGGTTAAAAGGTGGCCGAGGTTCTCTTAAATCTTCATGTATTGGTACTGAAATTCCTTTAGGCATCATGAGAGATGCACAAAAAGGACTGATGAGCAATGCGGTAGTAATTAGACGTGTAAAAGACACATTGAGAGGTTCAGTTTATGAGCAAATCAAATGGGCCATTTACATGTTGAAAGCTGAAGATGATTGGGATATTCCTGATTCTAAGCTTCAAATGACGTATAAACCTACTGGTCAGGTTATCATTTTTAAAGGTGCTGATAATCCTAAAAAACTAAAATCAACAAAAGTATTTGTAGGATATATCAAGTATGTGTGGTTTGAAGAATGTGATGAATTTGAAAGTTACGATAAGATAACGAACATCAATCAGTCACTTTTACGTGGAGGCCCTGAATATTGTGTGTTTTATTCATTCAACCCGCCTGAATCACAAAGGAATTGGTGTAATAAACAAGTTCTTATCAAACGACCTGATACACTAGTTTCACACACAACTTATCTTCAAGCTCCTCAAGAATGGCTTGGAGAACAGTTTCTAATTGAAGCTGAACACATGAAGAAAGTTAAACCTGAAAAGTATAATCATGATTATTTAGGTGAAGTTACTGGTACAGGTGGTGAAGTGTTCACCAATCTTTCAATTAGAGAAATTACAAGTGAAGAAATACAAACTTTTGATAAATTAAAAAATGGTTTGGACTTTGGATATGCAGGAGATCCATTAGCTTATTTAAAAATGCATTATGACAAGACGCGAAGACGTCTTTTTATTTTTGGAGAAGTATATGGTACTCGTCTTTCTAATGCTAAAGCGGTTAAGAAAATCAAGAGGTTAAATCCATTAAATAAATTAGTAACATGTGATAGCGCGGAGCCTCGTACTATCAATGAATTTAAGTTACTAGGATTAAAAGTAACTGGAGCAAAGAAAGGACCGGACAGTGTAGAAAATGGTATTAAATGGTTACAGGATTTAGAACAAATTATTATAGATCCAATTCGTTGTCCAAATGCTTCAAGGGAGTTTAATGATTATGAAATTGAAAAAGATAAAGAAGGAAATCTTAAAGGTGAGTTTCCTGATAAAAATAACCATACAATTGATGCTGCACGATATGGTTGTGAAGCCGACATTATCCAAAGTAAAGCTAGAGCAGGCAAGAACCGTGCTAGATATGAAAATTAGGAGGTACCCGTATGTACATGTTCACAATAGATAGTACAACTTATGATGAAACTCAGTTGAATATGATTCAAATAGAACAGCTGATTACTAAACACCGTACATTGGTTGGAAGAATAAAAAAGAATCAAAGATATTATGAAGGACATCATGATATAAGACATAGAAGAAAAAAACTAAAGACATCAGCAAACAACCGTATTGTGTGTAATCATGCTAAAGATATCAGCGATACGGCAACAGGTTATTTCATGAACAGTCCTATTTCATATGCGACTTTTGATGATGAAGGACAAGAAAACATAGATAAATTAACGGAAGCTTTTGATAGAGCAGATGTTGATGATGTTGATAGTGATAATGCGCATGATATGAGTGTTTGTGGTGTTGCTTATGAGTATGTTTACATCAAACAAGATACTACTGAAATTGCTTTAAGGAATATAGAAGCTGACCATACATTTCTTGTATATGATGATACGATTGAGCAAAATCTTTTATTCGGTGTTTATTACTATCGTTATAAAGATGCAATAACAAGTAAGTATTGTTATCGTGCTACTGTTTGTACTAAAAATTATGTCAATACAATGATCCTTGAATGCAGTGGGCAAAAACATCAAATGATAAATAAACCTATACCTCATTATTTTGGAAATGTTCCTATCATTGAATATCGCAATAATAAATTATGTATTGGTGATTTTGAACAGCAAATATCATTGATTGATGCTTACAATAAATTAACGAGTGATCGTGTAAACGATAAGGAACAGTTTGTTGAAGCGTTGCTTGTTATTTACGGAACATTGATGGGTGATGATAATGAAGAAGTAAGCGAAGTCATGAAGATTTTAAAAGAGAATGGGCTTTTAGAATTACCTGCAGATGCAAGAGCTGAGTATATTTCTAGAACTTTTGATGAAAATGGTATGGAGATTTTAAGAAAAGCAATCAAAGAAGACATCTATACATTTTCTCATGTTCCTAATTTAACTGATGAAAATTTTGTAGGAAACAGTTCAGGAGTGGCTATGGAATACAAATTGCTTGGCTTACAAATGATTACAGGTGAAAAAGAAAAGTATTACAAGAAAGCTCTAAAAAGAAGAATTGAATTATTTTGTAATTACTTAAATCTTAAAGCTATTGCTGTCAATCCTAACAATGTAAAAATTACATTTACTCGTCAGTTACCTAAAAATTTAAATGAGCTTGCTCAAATGATTGCTAACTTAAGTGGTAAGGTATCTACTGAAACATTGATTGAACAACTTCCTTTTGTTGAAGATGCATCAAGTGAGATAGAAAAAGTTAAACAAGAAAATGAAGAAAATGTAAAACTTCAACAAGAAATGTTTAAGTCTCAAAATGATAATACATTTAATCAAAATGAGGAAAGTAATGATGAAACAAAAGCTGATGCTTCCAATAGTAAAGATCTTAAACAAAATTCTAGCAAAGCTAATTAAATGGTTTGGCTGATATGAAAAATGAGAAATATTGGAAGAAACGTCAAGAAGAAAAACTTGCTGATATATTAGATGATGCTCAAGTATCCAGTGAATATATTTCTAGCGTATACAGCAAGGCATGTGTTTATACTCAAAATCAAATAGAAGGAATATTTGAAAAATACAAAAGTAATTATGGATTATCAGAAATAGAAGCGAAAAGATTACTTTCAACAATGGTAAATGATCATGATTATAATGAATTAAAAAGGTTGTTGAAAAATAACGTCTCTAATCAGCAAAGAGAGGAATTATTAAAAAGACTTGATGCTCCAGCTTATCAATATAGAATAAAACGACTTGAAAATATGCAAAGTCAGTTAGATAATCTGATGAAAGAAGTTTATAACATTGAAAAAGATAAGAGCACTGATTGCTATATAAACAGTGCTTTTAATGCTTATTACAAAGATGTTTATAACATACAACAAGGAATGAATATAGCTTATCAGTTTGATAATTTAGATTCTAATTTGATTGATAAGACACTAAAATCTAAATGGAGTGGCAAAAACTATTCTGATAGAATTTGGAACAATACAAATGAATTAGCTGATTCATTGAAAGATGAAATGATGCTAGGTGTATTAACCAATAAAAACGAAAAGGAAATGGCTGATACTATCATGAATAAGTTTGCTGTAGGTGCTTATCAAGCAAGAAGGCTTATTCAAACTGAAAGTGCAGCAATGTCAGCGTTTGCTGATCAGTTAGCTTTTGAAGATGCTGGTATCGACAAACAAATGTTTATTGCAGTACATGACAGTAGAACATCAAAAGTTTGTCAGCAACATGATAGAAGCATTGTTGAAACATCAAAAGCACAAGTTGGTGTTAATGTTCCACCACTTCATCCTAATTGCCGTTCTCATATGATTCCATATATTGAGGGTGTTACTGATGCCATGAAGAAAAGACAACGCAATCCTGTTACTGGTAGAGATGAAGTTGTTGACGTTAAAGAGAACTATGATCAGTGGTTAAAAAGGCAACAAGAAACACATGGTGTAGATACTGTTGATACTTTCATCAAGAAAACAAAGAATTTATCGAATGATAGAAAACAGTATAAAAAATATTTGGATGTTTTAGGTAAAGAAAATATACCTTCATCACTATCTAAATTTCAAGATTTGAAATACAAAAATGTAGAACAATGGAATGATCTAAAATATAATTATAGGACGGTTAATCGTTACAAAGTCGATTATGGGACTGTTGATGCCAAAACTATTTTAGAGCTTGATAAAGAGGCATTCGTTGCAAAAGATAAATACATGACAACGAGAGCTAGCAAAGGAAATGTTGCATCAATGAAAATTGGAGATGATTTTTTTATTGCATCTAGTAGAATATCAAGTACAAATGATGATGTTTTCAATAATTATAAAGGTGATAAAAGTAAATTAATAACATCACCAGTAATTAAAAGATTACATCCGCATACTAAGCTTGTTCCGTATAAAGGTCATGAAAATGATTATACAAGAGAGTATGATACGGAATACAAGTTTTTTGAATATATTTATGATCAGGTATTGAAAGGTGAATTAAAAGAACAAGAAATCTATATTCTATCTCAAAAAGATATGTGTTTTAGTTGTAATTCAGTGTATAATGAACTTATAGGAAAACAAGAAGTTATAGATGCAAATATTAATATAAACATTGTATCAGGAAAAGATAATAACTCTTGGGTATATAGAAATTATACAAAAGAATCGTTAAATAACATGAAAAACAAAATCATTAAGAAAGAAAAGGGTGATAAAAATGTCAAATGAATATGCTAGTCTTAAACATGATTTGAAATTGACGTATCTTAATAGCAATGATCAATCAGTTGGTATGTTCCATTTAAATGATTTAGGTCCTTCTTTTGATGGTGACCCTTTGTTTGCATTACAAGTTTCTTTGGCATTAGCAACTATTGAAGCTGAATTGTACCCAACGCTAAATGATGGTGTAAATTACATGTTTTATCAAACATATGAGAATGTTGACCAAATTATTGTTGGTGAGCATGTCGAAACTCAAGAAGAATTAGAGGAAATGAAGCGAGATAGGGACTTTGTTTTAAATTCAGGAAAATTAAATTATGAAGATGCATTTAGAGATGAAGCCGACAAATAGTCGGTTTTTCTTTTGCTCAAATTTAAAGAAAGGAGATTATTTATGGCGGAAGGATTAAGACCACATCATCACCAAGAGTTTGAGTATCGTACGGAACAATACTTTGATAAAAAGAGAAGCTGTTTGGTTAAGAAAATTCAATATATATGCATGATTTGCGGCCGCATTCGTTATGAAAAATATGACTGTTATGTACCACCACCAAAATCTAAAAACAAATCATTAGAAAGGAACAAGAAGAAATATGGCAAAACTTAAAGTTATTTGCAATATGATTGATAAAAATACAGGTGTCGTTAGGTATGCTGGTGATGTATTTGAAGTCAATGATGCTAATCGCATAAAAGAGTTGTTGAATGCGAAAGTTGTAGAAGAAATAAAAGAAAATAATTCTAATAAATAGACAGTTTGAAATTGTCTTTTTTTATTGTCCAAAAACTTACGACATTAAAAGATGGGATAGTCTTACGGACTTTAACTGGAGGTATTTATGAAAAAGAAATTTATGTTTCCTTTAGATATTCAATTATTTGCTGATGATAATTCCGGAGATGATTCAGGAAATGATGATGATCAAGGAACTGGCCAAGATAATCAAGATAGTGGTGAAGATGGTCAAGAAACAAAAACTTTTACCCAAGAAGAATTAGATAAAATCGTTCAAGGAAGAATTGCTAAAGAACGTAAAGCTTGGGAAAAGCATTTAGAAGATGAAAAAACTGAAGCTCAAAAATTAGAAACAATGAGCGAAAAAGAAAAGAAAAAGTATCAGGAAGAAAAAAGAATTAAAGAATTAGATGATAGAGAAGCTGCAATTACTCGTAGAGAATTGACTGCTCAAGCTAAAGTTCAATTAGCTGATAAAGGAATTCCAACTGAACTTGCTGAAATTCTTAATTTAACTGATGCTGAATCTTGTAAAAAGAGCATTGAAATTGTAGAAAAAGCATTTCAAAGTGCAGTAGAAAAAGCAGTTGAAGACAAAATCAAGGGCAATGCCCCAATGAAGAAAGTTCCAGGAAATACAACAATCTCGTTAGAATCAATTAAAAATATGTCAGCTAAAGAGATCAATGAAAACTGGGATGAAGTTCAAAAAATTATGTCAAATCAAAAGTAGGAGGATATTTAAAATATGTCGGTAACAAACTTTATTCCAACAATTTGGAGTGCACGTCTTTTAAGACATTTAGATAAAAGACATGTATATTTAAACTTATTAAATAGAGATTATGAAGGGGAAATTAAGAACTTTGGTGATACTGTCAAAGTAAATCAAATTGGTAACGTAACAATTAAAGATTATACAAAAGGTGAAGATATTGAAGCTCCTGAAGATTTATCTGGAGAACAACAAGAATTAAAGATTGATCAAGCTAAATATTTCAACTTTGCTGTTGAAGATGTTGATAATGCTCAAACAAATCCTAGATTAATGGATAAAGCAATGGAAAGAGCAGCTTATGGTATGAATGATGTTGTTGATGCTTTTGCAGCTAACTTATTAGCTATCAACGTTCATGCTGATAATACTATTGGTAGTGATACAACTCCAAAAGTGCCAACAAAAGATACTGCTTATGATTTTCTTGTTGATTTAGGAGTTAAATTAACTGAAGCGAATGTACCTACAGTAGGACGTTGGGTAGTTATTCCAGCTTGGTATCATGGCTTATTATTAAAAGATGAACGTTTCGTAGGAAATGGAACTGATTATAATAAGGCAATTTTAGAAGGTGGGGAAGTTGGTAAAGCTGCAGGTTTTACTGTTTATGTTTCTAACAATGTTCCAAATACTGCTAAAACAAAATACAAAATTATTGGTGGAACAGATGAAGCGGGTTCTTACGCTGAACAAATTTTATCAACTGAAGCATATAGACCTGAAAAAAGATTTAGTGATGCTGTAAAAGGATTACATGTATATGGTGCTAAAGTATTCCAATCTAAATGTATTGCAGTATTAACTGCAAATCCATCATAGGAGGTGCAGTAAATGGCTTATATTTACAATATTAAAACAACTGTTTCTACAGAGTGTTTAAATAAAGATGTTATAAAAATTTGTCGAAGTGATCCATTGAATTATATCGTTAGCGATTCTTTGGATGATTTAAATAAGCAAATCAAACAATTAGAAGGCATTGATGAAAGCATAAAACCTAATAAACCTGTTTCCAAAATGAAATTAGATGAATTAAAGGCATATGCTGAAGAATTAGGAATTGAAAATATTGACTCACTTACAAAAGAAGAATTGATTGCTGTTATTAAGCAAAATGGATAATCTTTTAGAAGAATTTAAGAGTTTAACAGGAGAAACTGATGATACATTGGTTTCTTCTTTTATATTAAATTCAAAGCGCACAGTTTTATCTAAAACTAATAGAAGTGAGTTGATAGATGATCTATATCCATTTGTATTAAAACTTGCTATTGCTCGTTATAACAAGCAAGGTAATGAAGGATTAGCTTCTTATAATGAGGGTGGAGAAAGTGAATCTTATTTAACTGAAGATGCTATTTTATCAGGTATTACCAATTATCGCTTATCACCTTATGCAAGGAGATTACAGAATGAAAAAAAGAAGTCTCAAGACGTTTCAACTGAATAAATATAATCCTTCAAAAGACGATGAAGGCAATATCGTGGAAAGCTATAGTGATGAATCATATGAAGATAAAGCTTTGATATGGCCAGTCAGTTCTAAACTACAAGTTGAACTTTATGGAATGCGTGTAAATGATATGTTAAATATGCATTATTATGGCTCTCTAGAGATTAAAGAACACGACATGATAAATTATGAGGGAGTTGCTTATAAAGTTGTCAGCATCCAAAAATTTAAGCGTTTTAAAGCTATAGGAATTGAGAAAATATGACAAATAAAGATTTTAATAACCTCATAAAAAAATTATCTGAACTAGATTCAGGTGCAGGACAAGAAGTAACTATGAGAGCAGTTAAACAAGCAGGGGTAATTGTCCAAAGTCAAGCAAAGCTTTTGATTTCAAGTGATACGGGTGCTTTAGCTCGTTCAGTTAGAGTTAAAAACGAAGTAAAAGAAGATATGGTTTCTTCTACTGTATACACTAATTCAAAGTATGCACCTTATTATGAATTTGGTACTGGCCCTAATGGAGAAGCTAATCATCAAGGAATATCACCTAAAGTAAGTCCTAAATATAGGCAAACAGGTTGGATGATACCTGCAGATGCAATGCCAGTTGATAAAGCTGAAGGATATGGTTTTAAAATCATCTATAAAAACGGAGATGTCATTGGTTATGGTACAAGAGGACAAATGGCTAGACCTTTTATGTATCCTGCACTTCATGATCAAGAACAAGCAATAGCAAAAAATACTGAAAGATTATTTAGAAAAAAGCTAAGGGAGATATGTAATAAATGATTAATGTTAAAGACATTGTTTATAAAGGACTTTCTCAAAAAAATAAGAATGTAAGTGATGCTTATCCTCAAAACTGGGCCGACTTGCCTGCGGTTCAGTATGTCGAGGAAGAAAATAAAGTAGCTGACTTTACTGATGATAAAGAACAATCCTCGTTCATTCGATATAGAATTGATATTTGGGATAATAAAAGCACATCACAAACTGCGTGTGATGTAGATGAAGTAATGGCAGGTTTAGGTTTTTTAAGAACGTCATGTTCGGATGTTCCTGATCCTAGCGGTTTAAAACATAAACAAATGAGATATGAAGCAATTATAGACTGTGATAAACAGTTTATTTATCATACAAGTTAAAAAGTCAAGGAGGAAAATGTATGTTAGCGAATGGTGCTAAATTAGAATTTAAAAGCAAAACAGTAACTACTTATACAAAATTAAAAGGATTAAAAGAAATTCCTGAAATCGGTGTAGATCCTGAAAAGGTTGAAAATACAGATTTAGATGATACTCAAAAAATGTATGAAATGGGTATTGGAGATCCCGGGGATATTACTTATAAATTCAAATATGATAACACAGCAAAAGACAGCCCTTATCGTGTATTAAGAGCATATGAAGCATCAGGAGAAAATCTATCTTTTAAAGAGACATTAAAAGATGGAACAACTACTGAGTTCACAGGTCAAGTTTCAGTTAAACGTACTGGTGGTGGAGTTAATGGAGTTATTGAATTTGATTTAAATATTGCATTGTCATCAGCATTTGAAATTACAGATCCTGAAATTGCATAGAAAGGAGAAATTAAATGGGAGCATTAAGTGGTGAATTAGAAGAAGTTGAAGTTACAGTTGAAGAAACCCCTAAAAGAAAGCCTTATGCTATTTGGAAAGTAGATGGAAAAGAATACAAATTAAAATTAAGTACTTCTGAAATTGTTAATTTAGAATCAAAATTAAGAGTTAATCTTTTAACAGTTGTTTCTAATGCTGAAGAAGGTGCATTGCCACCATTAAAAGTAATGTTACTTATTACTCATGGTGCATTGAAAAAGTTTCAACACGGCATCAAAGAAGATGATGTAATTACAATGTTTGATAAATACTGTGAGGAAGGTGGAACACAAATGTCATTCATGACAGATGTATTTTTACCAATTTATCAAGTAAGTGGTTTTTTCTCACGAGCTCAAGCGGACACAATGGACAAGAAACTAGTGGAAGCGAAGGAGCTAATGTAGAATATGAATTTTTAACCGATTTAATAAATGAACTTTATCCAATTGCATTAGATTGTGATATTAGTTCATTTTTATTTTGGGAGTCTTCGGTACTAGAAATAGGAGATTATATTGAATCCTACCGAAGAAAAGAAAGAATGAAACAAAAACAAATAGCAATCCATAATCACAATCTTGCTGATCAGTTATTAAGAGGAATTAGTATTATATTCAGTGAAGAAAAAGCAAGTGAAAGTGACATCAAACAAATATGGGATTACTATCCTGATTTATTTGAAGATGAAAAGAAAGAATACTATATCCAAAAAGAACAAGATGAATTTGAAAGCTTTAAAGCAAGAAGATTAAGGTTTGCTAACAGTTACAATAAGAAATTTAAAGGAGATGATTAAAAAGACATTAGAAGAATTAAAAGTTATCATCTCAGCTGAAACGAGTAAGTTCAGCAATGCATTGAAAAATGCAACAAATGAAGCTAAAACATCAGCAAGTAGTATTGAAAGTTCTACTGGAAGAATTAGCAAAGCCGTAAGTGGTATTAAATCCATGGTTGCTAAAGTAGCTGCAGGATTTGGCTTATACAAATTAGGGAAAGAAGCTATAGAAGTTGCTTCAAATATTACAGAAGTACAAAACGTAGTTGATACAGCATTTGGCGATATGGCATGGAAAGCCGAGCGATTTGCTAAAAATTCAATTCAACAGTTTGGTATGAGTGAACTCTCAGCTAAAAAGACAGCATCAACTTATATGGCCATGGCTTCAGGTATGGGGCTAGGACAAGAAAAAGCAAGTGATATGGCAATAACATTAGCTGGTCTATCAGGTGATGTTGCTTCTTTCTATAATATTTCTCAAGAATTAGCTGATATTAAATTGAAATCAGTATTTACTGGTGAAACTGAAACATTAAAAGATTTAGGTATCGTCATGACACAAACAAACTTACAATCATATGCTTTAAGCCAAGGAATCAGTAAGAATGTAAGCGATATGTCACAAGCTGAATTAACTACTTTGAGATACAATTTTGTATTGAATCAATTATCAATGGCTCAAGGGGACTTTGCTAAAACAAGTGGAACATGGGCCAATCAAGTACGTATCTTACAAGAACAGTTCAAACAATTACTAGGAATTATTGGTAATGGATTGATTGCTGTATTAACACCAGTCATTCAAGTGATCAATATGATTATTGGAAAGTTGATTACATTAGCAAATGTAATCGCAGGAGTTTTTGGTAAATTATTTGGTAAAAAGAGTGGAGCTAAACAAGCAAGTGCTGGATTTACTGCTGCAGGTGATTCAGCTAAAAAAGCTACAGCTTCAACTGGTGGTTTAAATAAGTCATTGAAAGGTACTGAGGGTCAAGCCAAGAAAACGGCAAAGGCCTTAGGTTCTTTAGCATCCTTTGATGAAATCAACACAATCAGCGCAAGTGATTCATCAGGCTCAGGTGGTTCAGGTGGAAGCGGGGCTGGTGGAGCTGGTGGCGGAGGCTATGATGTTGGCTCTATTGATTGGGATAACGCTTTTGGAGAACCCGATACAAGTGGTGTTGATAAAGCAGTAGATAAAGTACTCAAGAAATTGAATTCAATTAAAGATTGGATAAAAGAAAATAGTCCTGTTATCATAGCACTTCTTGCTGGGATAGGAGCAGGGTTATTGACATTTGAAACAATTATGAATTGGGGAGCGATTACTGCAGCTATTGGTGCACTAATTGCTCCGTTTCAATGGTTAGCAACCGCTGTTTCAGTCTTTGTGGGTAGCATTACTGAAGGAAGTGGCGTACTTGTAGGATTCCAGGCTATATTTGGAACTACGGCAGGTACTGCGGCATTTTTTGCAACAATAGTAGCTGCAGTCACAGCTGCACTTGTGTATTTATATCAAACAAGTGATAGTTTTAGACAATTAGTAAATAATTCTATTAGTGAATTAACAGGTATATTAGATAATTTCTATAAGAGTATTTTAGTACCAATATTTAATTTTCTATTGGATCTATTCAATACAATTATTGTACCAATAGCAATGTTCCTTGCTAAAACATTTGTCAAAGCAGTAGAAGCAGTATTTACGATTGCCTTATCACTTTGGAAAAATGTACTAGCTCCATTAGCAAACTTCCTAGTAAGCGTATTATCAATTGCATTATCAGGAATATTAGAAGTATGGAATACATGGAAACCAGGTATCCAAGCTATAGGTGATGCTATTAATTGGGTATGGGATAATGTGTTATCACCATTAGTTGATTTTATCGTTGGATCGTTCAGTGATACATTCAAATCATGGGGAGATTTAATCAATGAATTAATTCCTAATGTTATTAAAATGTTCCAAGGCTTAACTGATTTCTTTGTTGGTGTGTTCACTGGTGACGAAAAACGTTGTTGGGAAGGCATTAGAAAAATCTTTGAAGGATTTGCTAATTTCTTAAAAGTAGGTTTTACGAATGATTGGACAAAAGCATTCGGCTTATTAGGTGTACCTCTTAATGCATTTTGCTCTACAGTAACAGCTATCTGGAACACAATAAAAGGTGTGTTAAGTGGTATCATTGACTTTGTTGGTGGAGTTTTTACTGGAAACTGGGCAAGAGCATGGAATGGTGTTAAGAATATCTTTAGCAATATAGTTAGTGGTTTTGCTGGAATATTTAAAGCGCCTATTAATGCAATCATTAGTGGAATCAACAGTTTTATCGGTGGATTAAATAAAATTAAAATTCCTAATTGGGTTCCAGGTGTCGGTGGAAGAGGATTTAATATTTCAAAAATTCCAAAATTAGCTGAAGGTGCAGTTGTTTCAAAAGCAACTCCTGCAATCTTCGGTGAAGCGGGAACCGAAGCGGTAATTCCTTTGCAAAGAAATACAAAGGGTCTAGATTTAATTGCTCAAAAGATTTCTGAAAGATTACCTCAAGGAGACGGTGGTAATGGAGGAACGTATGTTATCAATTTAGTTTTAGAAAATGGTAAAGCGTTAGCTAGAATGGTAATTGATAACATCAAAGATTATGAAGTACAAACTGGGAAACCAGCATTTGATTATTAAGGAGGTGTAGGAAATGGCTGATGAAGCAAAAATAAAGGTGAATGGTGTATTATTACCTACACCTTCTGATATCAGTGTTGAAATACAGGATTTGGATGGAGATAGCGTAAGACCTATCGCTACAGGTGTTTTAAGGAGAAATAGAATTAGATCCAATATGTTAAAAGTAACATTGACATGGAATTTAAAGACATTTGTTGATGTCGTGAGTATTTTAAATGCTGTTACTCCTACTGAATTCAATGTTGAGTTGTATATTCCTGATCATGGAATTAGGGGCACGAAGAAGATGTATGCCGGAAATAAAAAATATAATTATATAAGAACAAAGACGGGATTAAAAGTTCAGTCTTTTTCTTTTGCTTTGATTGAGGTGTAGAAAATGCTTATAAAATATGGAGATTTAGATGTAACACATAGATTAACTGAATATAAGTCATCAATTTCTTTTGCTAATGGCTATATCATTGGAAATGTACCTACTATGCAATTAAATCTTAAATTTGATAACTATGATGGTATTCTTGATGATTTGGATATAACCAAATATTGGGAAGTACAAGAAAATGAAAATTGTGAAGTAAGATATTTTAAGGTTTACAACCAACCCGAAAAATATACAAAGTCATTAAGTTTAAAATTATATGATAACAATTATGAATTGGATGCTCCATATACAACTCAATTATCTTATCCAGTAACGGTTAAAGACCAGTTAGATGAAATAGAAACGCTGACTGGTCTTTCTATTATAAGGGCCAATATTCCTGCGTATATCTTAGAAAAAGAAGTTTCCTGGTACGATAACACCATTGTTATTAGAAACTACTTAGGATGGATTGCTGAGCTTTTCGGAGCAAATGTATTTGCAAGCGGTAAAGGCTCACTTGAATTTGTTCAAGTGACTAAGGATGCGTTTGCTAAAACTGATACGTTAACAAACTATGAAAAAAATGAATTGTACTGCGTGTCTAGAATTTACTATGAAAATGGCTTAAACCCTTTAGAAAAAGGGGATACAGAGGGTAATACCATATTTCTAGATTCTAATAATTTATACTTAACAGATGAACAAAATTTGATTGATAAACTATATGATCAATTAAATGGATTAACATTTTATTCAACAAAAAGTATATCAATGATTTCAATAGATAACTTGTTACCAGGATGTTTAGTAAATTATAATGATGAATTCAATTTTATGGTTACTGATTTGTCTATCACATATAAAGGTGGAGAATTTTCTATAAGTGAAGTTGATGGAAATACTCCAACAAAAAACGAAGAACGTGTTATTAAGAAAATTACCAATTCAACAAGAATTAGAAAATTACAGATATCTCAGGACCAAGAAAAATTAAAATTAGATATTGTTGCTAAAGAGCAAGAAGATCTAAATACAAAAATGGGTGAGTTATCATTATCAAATGAAGAAATCAAAACAAAGATTAATGAAATAGAATCCAAAATAGATGATTTGGATGTTTCATTGATTACTGTTAATCTTGTACCTAGTGCAACTATACTTAATAGTTATAATCAAAGTATTAAAATTGCATGTCATGTTATGAATTCTAATGAAGATGTTACTGAAAATTATAATGATCTAAGCTTTCAATGGTATTTAAATGATAAAAAATACAAAACAGGTAAATTTATCATATTAACTCCTGATGATATTAATATGTCAGTTAATGTTAAGTGCGTATTAACATTGGACAATATTCAATTTGATACAGGATACACAACAATAGTTGATGAAAGTGATGCAGTTCATTTAGGAAATAGTTTTTTAGACGTTACTAATACTACATTAACTCAAAAATTAAATGATAATGGAACTTACATTCCTGATTGGACCATTACACCAGCAATCATTACACCTTGTATTATGGACGGCAATGTAATTATAGAATTAAGTAATTGTACGATTGGTTATAAAAAAATAATCAATAGTAAGGAAGTCGACATAGACAGTAGTTATGAGATCGTAAAAGATGGTATTTTATCAGTTAATAAAAATATTATGACAAACAAATTTCCTAATGTAACATACGTTTGTGATGTTGCATATAAAGGTACTTCGATTAGATTATATGTAAGTTTTTCATTAGCTGAACAAGGAGTAGGAATTCAAAATATTACAACCTATTATTTAGCATCAAGTAAAAGTAAAGATATAAGAGTAGACAGTGAGGGATGGACAACATCTATTCAAACTATCAATGCAAATAATAAATATCTATGGACATATTCAGTTACAAATTATACTGATGGTTCATCAAAAACAAGTGAACCACTTATAATGGGAACTTATGGTGATGATGCAATAACTCTATATATTGAATCTTCAAATGGAAATACATTCAAAAATAGTGATATTGCAACTATATTGACAGTCCATATTTATGTCGGTGCTGAAAGAATTGAAAGTGCTGAACAGCTGGAAAAAAGATTTGGAAAAAATGCATATCTTCAATGGCATGTAAAGAAATTTGGAGAAAAAGAGTTTTCGCCAGTACCACTTGATGACCCTAGAATGAATGATAAGGGCTTTATATTTACAATAAGTCCACAAGATATAAATAAAAAAGCAGTATTTAACTGTGAATTAATAACGGAGGATTAAAAACATGGCAACTATTAAAGCTAGTAATCAAGTAGATTTATTAGACATGACCGATGGTTATACAGTCGTACTAACTAATGATAACTATACATTTTTAGGAACTACTACTAGTGTCGATGGGACACAACAAACAGCCACACAAGTAATGGCATTACAAGGTACTGAGACTGCATCAGTAAAAATTGGAACTATTTCTTGTCCTACTGGTATCAGTGCAGTTAGTGACGGAAAGACTCCAATGCCTACTATCACAATCACTGCAACCAGTGCATTAACAAAAACTGGAAGTTTCACTATTCCTGTAATCATCAATGAAGGAACGGTAAACGAAGTTACCATTAACAAAGTATTTTCTTATTCTATTGCTTTTAAAGGAAATCAAGGAATTCAAGGAACAAGTGTTAAGATTTCTTCTAAATCAATTCAATATGTCGGTTCGTCAAGTGGAACAACAACACCAACTAGTGGATGGCAAGATACTATTCCATCAGTTAGCGCAGGAAACTACTTATGGACAAAAACAACAGTAACTTATAGTGATGGTACTTCCACGGTATCTTATTCAGTCGCTAGACAAGGCGCTAATGGTTCATCACCTACAGTATCTAAAACAGTTACTGAATACGTTCAATCAACAAGTGGAACTACTACACCTACAAGTGGATGGTCTACAACTCCACCAACAGCAACTGCTGGGCAATATATTTGGACAAGAGTAACAGTGACTTACAGCGACAGTAAAACAGCTGTTAGCTATACTGTATCTAAAAATGGAAGCAATGGTGCTAAAGGTGATAAAGGAGATAAAGGGGAAACAGGTGCTAAAGGTAATGATGCCATTTATATGAACATTACATCTTCTAATGGAAATGTATTTAAGAATACTGCAATCGCCACAACTTTAACATCTCATGTGTATAAAGGTGCTACAGAATTAACTAGCGCTGCTATTACAGCATTAGGAACTATTAAATGGTACAAAGATGCTGGTGCAACTGCCGTTGGAACTGGTCAAACATTCACGGTTAGTGCAGGGGATGTAACAAACAAAGCAACATATACTGCACAATTAGAGGGATAATATATGGCAGTTAAATCTAGTGCAATTCTGACTTTGATTAGAATTGATGATGGAGAAGATGCAAGTATTAGAAGTGCAACTGCACCCAGTGATCATACAAAGTTGTGGTTTGATACAACTACACAAACTTTAAAAAGATATGACAGTTCAAGTGGTACTTGGGAGATTGTTAACGATTATGCTGATGATATGAACAATATGAGACAAGAAATATCAGTTGAATATAATTCAGCGATAACTCAATTAAAAAACTCATTAACATCATTAGTAGAAGAACTGCAAACAACAACTACTAATAATACGACATCTATCAATAGTCTTAGTTCTCAAATTATTCAAAATGCCAGTTCAATTCAGTTGGTTACGAATAACGTTAACTCTATTACTGATAAGCTAACAGGAGTTGCTACTAAAGAAGAAATTTCTCAATGGGCAAAATTTGAAAGTGGAGTATTAAAATTAGGATCTAGTAATAGTCCATTTGATGTAAGGCTATCTAATACTGAACTTGGCTTTTATGAAAATGATAAAAGAATAGCTTATCTTTCAAATCAGCAATTGAACATATCACAAGCAGTTGTAATGAAACAAATCAACCTGGGTACTTTTCAAATTATCTATGATGAAGATTTAGGATTGTTAATTTTGTAGGAGGTAATATATGGCAACATTTGGAACCACTAATAAATATATAAATTACAGTGTTAATTCGCAGGAACTGTCATATGACATCAATTCTAACACATCAGTTGTTCGTGTTTGGATTGATATATGGCGTACAAATACAGGATATACGACATATGGTAATGGTACAGTATATGCTCGTATAAATGGAACAGTATATAGTGCTAGAATAGGTACTGGCCAAAAAATTACTTCCAGTGCAATTCGATTAGGAACTTGGGATGTAACTGTAGGACATAATAGTGATGGTTCAAAGGCGATTGGTGTAAGTGGTTGGATCAGTCATGATAGATTCAGTTCAAGTGAAAATGGATATACACATACATTAACCACTATTCCTCGACAAGCCAATATAACCGATTCACCAACAACTTTCAAAGATACTGATAATCCTTGGTTCAAATACAGTAATCCAGGTAACTTCAATATGGAATGTTGGTTGGAACCAAATCCTAATGGAGAACATTACGCTAAAAGGACATTAAGTGGTACGAGTGGTACGTTTACATGGGAACTTACCAATGATGAAAGAAAACAGTTAAGAGAAGCATGTAAGGGCAAAACATGCACTATTCGTATAGGACTATATTCAAATGACTGTTCCTGGGCAAGTTATCACGATAGAACATATCAGATGACAAATGCTGAACCAACTATAAATAGTGTTGTAACAAGTATTATTGATCCCTTTGGAAGTCTATGTTTACAAAATAGATCCAATATTAAATTTACTATTTCAGCAACAGCTAAATATGGAGCAACAATTACCAATTATGCGGTTAGTGGCAATAACTTTAGCTATGCAGGAAGTAAAAATACGTGTCAAACTTCAAATATCAGGGATAGTGGAAGCTTAAAATATACAGTCACAGTTACTGATAGTAGAGGATTTACAGCTTCTACAACAAAAACAATCAATGTCACTGGGTATTCTTATCCTACTATTTCTATGGAGGCATTTAGAAGTAATTCAAGTGGTACAAAGGATGTATCCAGTGGCACTTATATTTGTGTCAAACCAGTATTTACGTATTCAGCAATAACTGGCAATTCAATAGCAAGCAAAGCTATTAAAATAAATAACATTTCTAAAAGCACAAGCTTTTCAAGTGGAGGAAGTTATGTGTTTAGTGGATACTCATTAAACGAAACATATGATGTTATATGTACTATAACTGATACTGTAGGCAATAGCGCAAGTATCACAGCAACAATCACAGTTGCTAAAATACCTTTTAATATTTCCAAAAACAAAAGCGCTTTAGGTTTAGGAACTGTAGCTAAATATGATGGTTTCATCAATATAGGGTATGGATTTTGTAATACCTATGGAGAACAGTTGTATATGTTTGGAGTAACTGATAATTATGATGATGATTAAGGAGGAAATAACTTATGAAAGAATTTATTAAAATCTTCGGGGGGGGGGGTGTGCGATATTTACTATTAAATATTGCATTTCCAAAGAAAGAAGGTGCGCTAATTTAATTAGTGGACCAAGTGGTGATTGTGTATGAAATTTCTAAAGCCACCAAAGAATATGTTCTTGAGAAAAAAGGATGTGTACTTTAAATATTCTATCGAAGAACAATGGACTGGAGAATATTGGTTGGATGGAAAGAAGATATATAGCAAAGTTATACAATCAACAGGTGTATTATCTTCTGCTGGTGTAGTTAATATTAAGCATGATATTGTTAATTTAAATGAATTTATTGATTATGAAGTTTTTATTCAAGGTGATAATACATTTTACAAACTACCAGTAGTTTATTATTCTAATGCGACATCAGGGACTTTTTATGATATGTTTGCAAGAATAAACGAAACAAGTCTTCAAATAATTAATAATAGTGTCGGCTGGAACAAATACGCAGTAACTGCTGTTATATATTATACAAAAAACACATATCACGATTTTGACTAATTAAATTAGCAGTCAAAATGAGTTTCATAAAACTTTTTGGAAATAAAATTAGAGCAAAGGATGTTGTAAATAAAACAGGTGTAGATCTTTTGATATGGAAAGAAATAAAGAAAGGTGCAAGGTTTGGCCAAACAATAAATTTAATAGACGGAGCTACGGAATATTTATTTTTATGCCACATGGCTCCAGGTACTGATGGATCGTTAACATATCCTTTTTATATACCAGCATTCCTTTGCTCAAATATTGCAACTAATAATTTAACTTTTAGATTTGGAGGATATTTAACAAGTGGTGTAAGTCATGGAATGACTATAATGTTTGACAAAACAAGTAACTATTTTAAGTTGTCGGATTGGTATTATGGAAGTTCACCTAAAAACACCACATATACAGTTGATATCTATTATCGCTAATAGTAAATATCATAACTAATGAAATTTATTAAGTTTTTTGGAAATAAAGTTAGAAAAAAGGATGTTTATTTTAAGTATTCAACCGAAGAACAGTTTACGGGTGAATACTGGATAAATGGAGCAAAGATATATTGTAAAGTAATAGCTATAGATGGTTTCAATTCAGATAAACATATCAATCACGGAATTTCAAATTTCGATATGGTATTAAGCGCTGACGTGTTTATGAAATACAATGATTATAATTGCATGATACCTCGTGCACATAGAGATAATGTCCACGATGGAATTGCAATCGTAGTTAATAAAACTCAATTAATTTTAGAAGTAGGACCATTCAATGATTTTTCAAGTATGAGTGGCTATGCAATATTGAAATATATCAAAACAACTTAAAAAAAGGAGACAAAATATGGATAACAAGACAAACGTCTATACATTAGATGTAAGTGAAAAAACATTTAATGATGTGCAAGTTAATAAATTCTATATTACTGATACAAAGAATTTAAAAGCAGGAGATTATATATTATTTAGAGTAGTTGTTAAAGATGAACAACAAAATGATAGTTATACTGGAGCAAATACAATGTTAACTGTTAATACAATTAATGATACATTTGTTGGCTTAGAAAAGGGATACAGTGTTGTATTTCTTAAGTAGAAGGTGAGGAAAATGAATAATATGGAAAAAGTATTCAACACAGCAGTAGCTATCTTAGCTACTTTTTTTACGTATCTATTTGGTGGCTGGGATTTAGCTTTAAAGATTTTAATTACATTCATGGTATTAGATTATGTGACAGGTGTAATTTATGCTTATGTAATTAAAACACTTAATAGTGAGGTAGGCTTTAGAGGATTAATTAAAAAATGCATGATTCTAGCCGTTCTTATTGTAGGAGTGGAATTAGATCGTATGCTTGGAAATGGTGGCACTTGGGTATTTAGAACTCTTGTAGCGTATTTCTATATTGCGAATGAAGGAATTAGCCTATTAGAAAACATTTCTAATCTAGGTGTTCCAATTCCAAATAAAATCAAAACTGCGTTAGAACAGTTAAACAATGATGAAGATCAAGAGAATGAGTAGTCAAAAAAGGGCTACTCTTTAATTTTGAAAAAAGGAGAATAATTATGGAATTTAAAAAAGCTTTAGAATTAATGAAACAAGGAATGAAAATGAAACTTCCAAGTTGGGGTGGCTATTGGTTTTATGATAATGAAAAAGAAACAATCATCATGCACACTAAGGAAGGCAAAGAATTAGACATCAGAGAAACAGAAAGAGTTGAATATACAGCTTTAAATATTTGTAGTAATGAATGGATGATTGCCGATAAGAATAATTGTCCTGAATTAGGTGGAGTGGCCACTTTTGGGTTTGATGAAGCTATTAAGTATTTAAAACGTGGAATGAAAGTGAAACGTAAAGGCTGGAACGGTAAAGACCAATACATTGAACTTGCTACAAATGTATCATTCAAAACACCTAATGATGAAGTTATTAATGTAGATCACGTAGATATGGGCAACAAAGCAATTGCTTTTCATGGCACAAGCGGTGTGCAGTTAGGATGGTTAGCAAGTCAAAGTGATATGTTATCAGAAGATTGGACTTTTGTAGAAGAAAATTAAGGAGGAAATAAAAAATGAATATTATTGAAAAAACATATAACTGGAATGGTAGTTTAAAAAATAGAACTTCAACAAAGAGAATTATTTTACACCACGCTGAATCAAAATCATGTACTGCAGATGATATTCATAGTTGGCATTTAGCAAATGGATGGGCAGGTATTGGCTATCATTTCTTTGTTAGAAAAGATGGATCTATTTATCGTGGTAGACCTGAAAATACAGTTGGATCACATGCAAAAGGTTCAAATAGTGATTCTATTGGAATTTGTTTTGAAGGTTCTTATATGACAGAAACAATGGGTCAAACACAAATTAATGCGGGTAGAGAATTAGTTTCTTATTTAAAGAAAAAATATGGAATTTCTAAAGTTCAAAAACATAAGGATGTTTGCTCTACTAATTGCCCAGGAACTAATTTTCCGTTTGATCAAATTGTAAATGGAACTGTTATTACAACACCTACTTCAACTTCAGCGTCTCAACCTGCATCAAATGCAAAAACAACAGGAACATATGAAGTAACAGCAAGCGATCTATCAGTAAGAACAGGACCAGGAACTAGTTATCGTAGAAAAAGACATGATGAATTAACAAAAGATGGCCAAAAACATGATAAAGATAAGGATGGATGTCTTGAAAAGGGAACACGTGTAACTGTTTACGAATGGAAAAATGGTTGGGCAAGAACTCCTAGCGGATGGTTATGTGGAGACTATTTAAGAAAAGTTTAATTTATTGTATAATCAAAATGTAAAATATTTGTATTATAACTGAATTATTTTAGTTAAATCATTCGACGTCAAGAAACAATTGAATATTTTACATTTAAATACCCTAGCTTTTTAGCTAGGGTTGTTTTTTTGTATATATATATTAATAAGGATAGGAATTTCTATTTTTTCAATGAATTTTATCACTAAAACGTACTTGTTTAGTAACAAATTAGTAACAAATCGCCCAAAAACCGCAGTATTACGTAAATAGATTTTCAAAATTTGAAAAAAGAAATTTGTATTTTTATAGAAAAAAAATTAAAAAAGAATATAATTATGTCAGTAATTTATTATTAAAAAGTGAGGTAGTATAATATGTATAAGATTTTATTATGTTGTGTATCAGGGGTTACAACAAACAAATTAGTAAATGCAGTGAAAGAATATGCTAAACAAAAAGATATTAAAGTAATGTGTTGGGCAGTTGGATCTAAATCTGTAGGTTTATCATGGGCAGATGCTGATTGTGTTTTATTAGCGCCACAATCTGCTTCAGAATTATCTAAAATTGAAGAAATGGTTCACGGGGTTATTCCATGCGCTTTAATTAATGATGGTGATTTTGCAAGTATGAACGGAGATGCTGTTTTAAATCAAGCATTAGATTTAATTAAAAAATAAACATCCTAAGCGATGTTTTTTTTTGCTATAATAAAATTTAGGAGGAATCAAAATGGCTGAAATTATGATCAAGGCAGCAGGTTTTGTTTTTGTAATTATAATAGCGTTTATTTTAAAACAAGTGCATGTTTTAGAAAAAAGAGATGGTTTAACAATTGCAACAATTATTATGAATGTGACATTACCTTGTGCTTTACTTACAAATGCAAGTGGCATAACAATTGATCAATCAATGATCATTTTATTATTAATAGGATTAGCATCAAATATTATCATGCTTTTCATTTCTTTTATACTTTCAAGAAAAGAGGAAAACATTTTAAAAGGATATTATATGATCAATTGTTCTGGATATAATATAGGAAACTTTGTTATGCCGTTTGTACAAAGCTTTTTCCCAGGCATGGGAGTTGCTTATTTATGCATGTTTGATGTAGGAAATTCAATTATGTGTTTAGGAGGAAGTTATGCGTTAGCAGGAAGCGTAGCAAGCAGTAATCAAAAATTGACTCCTAAAACAGTAATCAAAAAATTATTTTCATCAATTCCATTTGATGTATATCTTTTAATTTTTGTTTTAGCACTTTTTAAAATTTCAATACCTCAACCAATTTTATCAGTGGCTTCTTTTATAGGAGCAGGAAATGGATTTTTAGCGATGTTTATGATTGGACTTTTATTAGAAGTTAAAATAAATCCTTCGGAAATGAAAATAGTTTTAAAAACACTTTTGATTCGTGTGCTTTTTGGTGCTATCTTAATGAGTATTGTTTATTTTATTGTTCCAATTCCAATGCTTGCTAAAAAAATTGTTATTTTAGCAATGGCTGCGCCTATTACAACTGTTTCAGCTGTTTTTTCAAAAAATATTGGTTATCATCGTGATGCACCAGCTATTTCGAGCTCACTTTCAATTATTATCAGTATTGCTGTTTTGGTCGTTTTAATTATCATGTTTGCGTAGGTGAGTGTATGGAGTATGATTTAAAAGTTTTAAAAATAAATAAAAATAAAATAGAACAGTTAAATGAATTATCTATTTATACTGTAAAAGATTTAGTACAACATTATCCTTATCGCTTTGAAGAAATGTTAGAAACACCATTACATGATGAATCGAAGGTCATTATTGAAGCACAGCTTATTGATGAACCTAAAATCTTTTATAAAGGAAGATTTTCAAGATTGACTTTTCATGTTAATTATCATGAAGAGCCATTAACAATTACGATTTTTAATCGTCATTTTTTGAAAAAGAATATGCAAGTAGGAATGATGCTTACTATTATTGGTAAATACAGTGCTTCTAAAAAAGCAATTACAGCTAGTGACTTAAAACTAAAGAACTTAAAAGAAATTTCTGGAATAACACCAGTATATTCTTTAAAAGAAGGACTCACTCAAAAAAGTTTTCAGGGTTATGTCAATAAAGCACTTAATTTTTATAAAGGACATATTGCTAATACTATTCCTTTATATTTATGTCAAAAATATCATTTGATAGATAAAGAAGATGCTTTGTTTAAAATACATCAACCGCAAACACGCAGTGATGTTATTAGTGCACTTAGATACTTAAAATATGAAGAATTTTTTAAATTTCAAATGACAATGCAATATATAAAACAAAATCGCACACAAAATATAGGTATCTCAAAATTAATAGACAAAGAAAAAGTGACTCACTTTATTGAAAAGCTCCCTTTTCAATTAACAGATGACCAAAAAAAAGTCGTTGATGATATATTAATAGATTTAACAAGTCAAAAATTAATGTATCGATTTGTTCAAGGTGATGTTGGTAGTGGAAAGACAGTTGTTGCAGCAATTAGTTTATATGCTAATTATTTAGCAGGTTATCAAGGAGCTATGATGGCACCAACAGAAATACTAGCGCTTCAGCATTATCAGTCTTTAAAAAAAATGTTTAAAAAATATAAAATAAATATCGCATTACTTACAGGTCATCTTTCACAAAAAGAAAAAAATGAAATCTATCAGCAATTAGAAAATGGACAAATTGATATTATTATTGGAACACATGCTTTATTTCAAGAAAAAGTACAATATAATCAATTAGGTCTGGTTATTACTGATGAACAGCATCGTTTTGGTGTTGAACAAAGAAAAGCATTAAAAGACAAAGGAAATAAAGTTGACTTTTTAGTAATGACAGCAACACCGATTCCTAGAACACTTGCTATTTCTTTATATGGAGATATGGATGTTTCAACGATTAAAACACTTCCTAACGGGAGAAAAAAAGTTATTACAAAGTTTATTAAAGGAACATCGATGAAGCCTATATTAAAAGATTTGAAAGATTATCTTTTAAAGGGAGGACAATGCTATGTTGTCTGTCCTCTTGTAAATGAAAGTGAAGCAATCACTGGAAGAAATGCAAGTGATATTTCAAAAGCAATGGCACAATATTTCAAAGGACAATACGAAGTTGGATTAGTTCATGGACAAATGAGTGATGAAGAAAAAAATAAAATCATGAATGCATTTAAAGAAAATAAAATACAGATTCTTGTTTCAACAACAGTAATCGAAGTGGGAGTTGATGTAAGTAATGCAAATATGATGGTTATTTATAATGCAGAAAGATTCGGTTTATCTCAACTTCATCAATTGAGAGGAAGAGTAGGAAGATCAAAGGAACAAGGATATTGTTATCTTTTATCAGAGGCAACACATTCTGAACAAAAGGAAAGATTAGAATTTTTAGAAAATCATCATGATGGATTTGAGGTCTCTGAATATGATTTAAAAATAAGAGGACCTGGAGATTTGTTGGGTCAAAAGCAAAGTGGTTTACCAACTTTTATGATAGGAGATATTTTTAAAGATTATCATATTTTAGAAATTACAAGAAAAGATGCTTTTGAAGCGATGAATCAACATCAAGATGATGAAAAAATTATAAAATTGTTATTAGAAATAAAAAACAATTTAATAAAGAATAATGAATATATTGATTAATGTGTTATAATGCTAAAAGAGGTGAGAACATGAAATTAGCGATAGACGCCATGAGTGGTGATTTAGGTAGCTCTATTGTTGTAGAAGCCTGCCAATCATTTTTAAATAAAAATAAAACAGATGAGCTTTATGTTGTAGGAAAAATTGAAGAATTAGAAGCATTGAAAGATCATCCTCAAGTAACTTTAATAGATGCTAGAGAAATCTTTGAAATGACAGAAAATATTTTAGCAATCCGTAGAAAAAAAGAATCGAGCTTAGTAAAAGCTATGATGTTAGCAAGAAATAACGAAGTTGATGCTGTATTATCTTGTGGAAATACAGGAGCCTATTATGCATGTGCAATGTTGTTTTTAAAACGTATTAAAGGAATTGAAAAATCATGTTTAATGGCAACAATTCCCACTTTAAATGATAAAGGTGTTTGCATGTTAGATGTAGGGGCAAATGCTGAAAATACAGTAGATCAACTCGTTCAGTTTGCAATTATGGGAAATGTTTATGCTAAAAATGTTAGACATATTCAAAAACCTAAAGTTGCCCTGTTAAATATTGGAAGTGAAGAACATAAAGGTGATGAGATCCATAAAGAAACATATCAATCTTTGAGTACACTTGAACAAATTGATTTTGTTGGAAACATTGAAGGAAAAGAAATCTTAAGAGGTGATGTGGATGTCATTGTAACGGATGGATTTACAGGAAATGTTACATTAAAAACAATTGAAGGTGTTGCATTATCTATGATGTCTGCATTAAAAGATGGTTTTATGGCATCAACACGTAATAAATTAGGGGCAGTTATTTCTAAACCAGTTTTAAAAGGATTAAAAACAAAATTTGATCCTGCAGGTGTAGGTGGTGCCTTGATGATGGGATTTGTAAAACCAGTTGTTAAAGCACATGGTGCAAGTGACGCGAAAGCTTTTGAAAGTGCAATGAATTTAGCTTTTGAAATGGTTGAAGTAAATGTAGTAGAAAAAATGAAAGTAGGTCTAGATGAAAGTGGAATTAGGTAAGTTTTTAGAAGTAATGGGCATTCCTTATAAAGATATTCATTTATTTAAAGAAGCTTTTACACATCCTTCTTATACAAATGAAAACAAAGGAAAAAATTACGAACGATTAGAATTTTTAGGTGATTCAGTTTTACAATATTATGTATCAAAGTTTATTTATGAAAAATATCCTGAAAAGCCAGAAGGAGAATTGACACTTTTACGTTCTAAACTAGTAAGAGAAGAATCACTTGCTCGTTTTTCTCGTGAATTAGGATTAGGTGCACAAATTTTCTTAGGTGCAGGTGAAGAACATAATGGTGGCAGAGATCGTAATAGTGTTTTAGCTGATATTTTTGAAGCCTTTATTGGGGCAATAAGCGAAGATTGTGGTATCGAATATGTTTTAAAAATATTAGATATGACAATCTATAAACATGTTGAAGATGTCAACTATGATGATATCACAGATTTTAAAACAAAATTACAAGAATTGATTCAAGCGGATCAAAGAAAGACAGTCACATATTCATTACTTTCAACAACAGGTCCAGCGAATGCACCTGAATTTGAAGTGGCAGTCATGATGGATGATATGACCCTAGGAACTGGAAAAGGTTCTAGTAAAAAAAGAGCAGAACAAAAGGCTGCAAAGGATGCGTTGAAAAAATTAGCCAGATAGATAGCAAATGCTATCTATTTTTTTGCCTAAACATTTTTTATTTTAAAACATATTTTAAAATGAAGGAGGCAAAATATGTTTGATGAAGAATATGAAAGAGTCATTCATCCCCGTAGAGTGGGTGATATCTATCTCTATACAGTAAGACCGGGAGATAATGTTTATCGGATAGCAAGAAATTTTAATACTAAAATAGAATGGATCGCTTGTATGAATAAACTTGATCAACAAATGATGATTTACCCAGATCAACAATTATATATTCCTTTTATTCCTCAAGGACCAATGCCAATGGTACAATCAAGAGATTCTTATGAATTATATTTTTAATGGACTAGATTTTTCTTAAAAAAAAGCTTATTATATTCGTAAAAATAACAATGAAGGAGAATTTTATGAATAGACATGCAGGAAGTGAAAGAAATCTAACTCTTGTAATGGATTTATATGAGTTGACAATGGCATATAATTATTTTAAACAAGGAAATAAAGATCAACTTGTTTATTTTGATATGTTTTATAGAAAAAACCCAGATAATGGAGGGTTCGCAGTTTTTGCAGGATTACAACAATTAATTGAATGTATAAAGAATTTACATTTTAGTGAAGGAGATATTGAATATCTCCGTTCACTTCAAAAATTTGATGAAGATTTTTTAGATTATTTATCAGATTTTAAATTTACAGGTTCTATTTATGCAATGAAAGAAGGTACACCAGTCTTTCCTAATGAACCATTGATTACTGTAAAAGCTAAATTTATCGAAGCACAAATTATCGAAACGATGTTATTAGTAACAGTTAATCATCAATCTTTAATTGCTACTAAAGCACATCGTGTTGTTCAAGAAGCCAAAGGAAGACCCGTTATGGAATTTGGAGCAAGACGTGCTCAAGGATATGATAGTGCAACTTATGGAGCTCGTGCAGCTTATATTGGAGGGGTAGCAGGAACGGCTACAGTTTCAGCAGGTGAGATGTTTGATATTCCTGTAGTAGGAACAATGGCACATTCTTTTGTGCAATCATTTGATAGTGAATATGAAGCTTTTAAAGCTTATGCACTTACATATCCAGATGATTGTGTTTTATTGGTTGATACGTATGATACTTTAAAAAGTGGAGTACCTAATGCCATTGAAATTGCTAAAGAAGTATTAGAACCAATGGGTAAAAAGCTAAAAGGTATTCGTTTAGATAGTGGGGATATTTCATATTTATCAAAACGTGCAAGAGCTATGCTAGATGTTGCAGGTTTAACTTATGTAAGTATTTCAGCATCAAACTCATTAGATGAATATTTAATTCGTTCTTTATTAAATCAAGGAGCGCAACTTGATTCATTTGGAGTTGGAGAAAATTTAATTGTATCAAAATCATCTCCAGTATTTGGAGGAGTTTATAAATTAGTAGCTATTGAAAAAAATGGACAAATTATTCCTAAAATTAAAATTTCAGAAAATACTGAAAAAATTACCAATCCAGGTTATAAACGTGTATATCGTTTGTTTGAAAATGAAACTGGAAAAGCAATGGCGGATTTAATTGCTTTTTATGATGAAGAAATTGATTGTACAAAAGATTTAACGATTTATCATCAATCTGATATTTGGAAATTTAAAACAATTGAAGCTAATACGTATACAGTAGAAGAATTACAAGTTTCTATATTTGAAGATGGAAAATTTGTTTATCAAGAACTGTCTGTAAAAGAAATTAGAGATTATTCAATGAAAGAAAAAGCACGCTTATGGGATGAAATATTTAGATTAGAGTTCCCACATAACTATTATGTGGATCTTACTAAGAGTTTATTAGATTTTAAAATTAAAATGTTAGAAGAAAAGAGAAAATAAAAGTGGCAAGATTTGATAGAAAAGTAGAAAGAACAAAGAAAAGTTTTGAATTTACACAAAAAGAGAAAATTGTTGAAACAAACCAAGATGTCTTTAAAAAGAATTTTACTTTTAAATGGGTCCAATTAAATATTAAAACAGTATGTGTTTTTCTTGTTGATTTTTTACTTGTAACATTATTGATTATTCCATTTATGATGCAATATTTAAATGCAACTTTAGCGTTTGTTTTAGGGCATGGAATTATTACAAGTTTAGTGATTGTTTTTACAGGATTTTTAATTAATAAAGAAAAAATAAAAGCAGTTCCATTTATTTCTAGATTCTTATTTATGTTTATTCTATTAGGTGCATCTTCTGCACTTTCGATGGCAATTACATCATGGCTGAATTAGTTTGTTTAACTGCTTTAGGGGTTGTTTCATTATTTACAGGAATTGTATCATTAGGAAACAGTGATGCTTTTATGGGAATGTTTACTTTTATGATCTTATTTGTAAGTTATGCATTGATTATCCTTACTTTTAGAAAAAGAAGAATGCTTTTTAAAGCGAAAGAAGTTATTTATACAGGATATGAAATTTATTTGTATATATTATCATATGTTGTTTTAATGACTTCTTGTTTATTGATATATCTTCATGTTGTTCAAGTTGCTTCAATGACATCACCATTAATTATGGTGACATGGCTTGTACCACTTGTTGCTTATTTAACGTATGAATCGGTATTGATTTTTGAAAAAGATGAATTAAATATAAATGGGAAGAAAGTATTATATGGAAGTATCAAAAAAGTTCAAATTATAGAAAATAAAAATAAGTATCATTTAATAATTAGAGCGAAAGGAAATGAATATCTATACAAGACAAATCAAAAAAATAGTCAACATGTTTTAGAATGTTTAAAAAAATATTGTCCGCGTATAGATAAAAATAGGGATTAAATATGATTATAACAGTTGTTGGTCTTGGTGTTGTTGGGGGAAGCTTTGTAAAAGCTTTAAAAGGTCAAGGACACGAAGTTTATGGTGTTGATGTAGATGAAGAAACACTTGCAAGAGCGAAAGCAGATGGATGTATAAAAGAAGGGTTTGTAGATGGTCGAGAAGTCATCAAAAAATCGGATATGACGATTATCTGTTTATATCCATCATTAGTTTTAGATTATATAAAAAACCATGAATTTAAAAAGGGGAGTATCATTACGGATGCTGTAGGTGTTAAAACTCATTTTTTAAATGAAGCAATGGATCTTTTGAAAGATAAAGATGTTGAATTTGTTTCAGGGCATCCTATGGCAGGAAGAGAAAATAAAGGCTATCTTTATGCAAGTAAAGAAGTTTTTCAAGGTGCTAATTATATTTTAATTCAACATGAAGAAAATAGTAAAAGTGCCATTGCTATGATGGAACAATTTGTTTCTAATTTAGGATTTCATTCCGTAAAAATCATGTCACCACAGGCACATGATGAAATTATTTCATTTACATCACAATTACCACACGTAATCGCAGTTTCTTTGATCGATAGTGATAATCAAAAATATGATACAGGTAAATATATTGGAGATTCTTATCGTGATTTAACACGTATTGCTAATATTAATGAGGATTTATGGACAGAGTTGTTTTTTACGAATAAGGATAATCTTCTACAAAGTATTCAAGGATTTGAAGATCAACTTGATATAATGAAGAAGGCTATTAGAGAAGAAGATAGTAAAACGTTAAAAGCAATGTTTATTGAATCTTCTAAAAGAAGAAGAAATCTTGAGAAATAGTAGAGATACTATTTCTTTTTTTTGTTAAGTTTGTTTAAAATATTAAACTTTTTGTTTAAAACTATTGAATTAAGTAGGATTATTAGTATAATAGTCTTGTTTAATAAATAAAACAAAAAGTTTTTTTAAATAAACAGGAGGTTTTATGGATATTGGTGCAAAAATAAAAAGACTACGTTTATCTAATCAATTGACTTTAGAAGAATTAGCTAATAGAAGTGAACTTACTAAAGGCTTTTTATCGCAATTAGAAAGAGATTTAACATCTCCAAGTATCGCAACATTAGAAAATATTTTAGAAGCTCTAGGGACAAATTTGAAAGACTTTTTTTCAGAAGACGAAGATGAACAAATTGTTTTTAGTAAAGATGATTTTTTTGAAAATACACAGGATGATTATAAGATTTCTTATATTATTCCTAATGCTCAAAAAAATGAAATGGAACCAATTTTAATTGAATTGAAGGAAGATAAGAAATCAATGGAAATTGATCCTCATGATGGAGAGGAATTTGGTTATGTGATTCAAGGAAAGGTCACACTTGTTAATGGTGAAGAGGAATATGATGTAAAAAAAGGTGAAACATTTTATTTAAAAGGCAATTTACCACATTACATAATCAATAAAAATGATACTCTTGCAAAGGTAATCTGGGTATCAACACCACCAATATTTTAAAAAGGGAGAAAAATGATGGAAGAAAAGGTACTCATTAAATTTAGAAACATTGTTAAAGAATTTGATGGAACAATTGTTTTAAAAAGTATTAATTTAGATATTCATGAAAATGAATTTGTCACTTTACTTGGACCAAGTGGTTGTGGTAAGACAACATTATTACGTATTTTAGGTGGTTTTTTAGAAGCTGATGAAGGAGCTGTTATCTTTGATAATGAAGATATTAAAGATTTACCTCCATATAAAAGAGAATTAAATACTGTTTTTCAAAAATATGCTTTATTTCCACATATGAATGTTTATGACAATATTGCTTTTGGTTTAAAAATTAAAAAAATGTCAAAAGATGTTATTGATCAAAAAGTAATGAGAATGTTAAAACTTATTGGACTTGAAGGTTTTGAAAATAAAAATGTTACAACTTTATCTGGTGGACAACAACAACGTATAGCTATTGCTAGAGCGTTAGTTAATGAACCTAAAGTATTATTATTAGATGAACCGTTAGGAGCATTAGATTTAAAACTTAGAAAAGAAATGCAATATGAATTAAAAAGAATTCAACAAGAAGTAGGGATTACTTTTATTTATGTAACTCATGATCAAGAAGAAGCTTTAACAATGTCAGATAAGATTGTTATTATGAAAGGTGGAGAAATTCAACAAGTAGGGACTCCACAAGAAATATATAATGAACCAGTTAATAAGTATGTTGCTAATTTTATTGGTGAAAGTAATGTTATTTCTGGAATCATGGTAGAAGATTACAAAGTTAAATTTGATGATCAAATCTTTGATTGTGTTGATTTTGGTTTTAAACCAAATGAAAAAGTTGATGTTGTATTAAGACCGGAAGATATTGATATTGTTCCTCTAGAACAAGGAAAAATTACAGGAGAAGTTTTAAGTGTTTTATTTAAAGGTGTTTGGAATGAAGCAATGGTAGAAACTGTTCCTGGGACAACTGTTAAAGTTAATATGAATGTCATTAAAAATCATGATGTAGAAAGTGAATATAGTGATGAAAGAATTTCAGCAAATGATTTTTATGTAGATATTGAAGAAGTTGCTTCTTTAGATGATAATGATTTGATTGCCAGAGCAGATGCACAAGCATGGAAAGAAAGTGATGATTCTTATATTTCGATTAGTAAAATTGAACATAATTTAAAAGAAGAATTAGGTGAGTATACTGTCACTTTCCAAACATCATCAGGATTATCTGTTTCTAGAAAAATTATTGTTGTTGATCAAAAATATGTAAAAAATGAAAAAGCAAATGAAGCAGTAAGTGCCTTTAACTTCTTTAAAACAGTTGATGAAATTAAAGAATCAGTGGCTTTAGATACAGATTTAAAAACATGGGCTAATGCTATTGGATGGAAATTATCAAATGAAGATGAAGCCGTTGATATTTATGTAGATTATGATTTTGATCCTGAAAACATAAAAGAAGGAATTTATCAAGTAACATTTTCAACAGAAGGTAGAGAACTAAAAGTACATACAACAGATTATGTAGAAGAAGGTCAAGAGGTCGGATTGACTTTTGAAGTAGAAGATATTCATGTTATGGAAAAGATGGGATTCTAGATGAAAAAATTTTCTCAACTAGCTTTACCTTATATTATTTGGAGTATTATTATTCTACTTTTGCCAGTATTACTTATTGCTTTTTATGCAGTAACTGATAGTGGAAATACTGTTGTTAATTTTAGTTTTACTTTACAAAATTTTGCTAAGTTTTTTACCGATCATGATTTCTTACTTATTTTATGGAGATCGCTTTCAATTGCATTTAAAACAACAATTATTTGTATTTTGTTAGGATATCCAATTGCTTATTTTATTTCTCAATGTAAAGATCGTACAAGAAATATTCTTGTATTATTAATTACACTTCCAATGTGGATCAATATGCTTGTTCGTACGTATGCATGGATTGGTATTTTATCTGATGGAGGTATATTACAATCCTTATTAAATTTATTAGGATTTAAATCAACACAACTTCTTTATACAGAAGGAGCTGTATTATTAGGGATGGTTTATAACTTTATTCCATTTATGATTTTACAAATTAATACATCACTTTCTAAAATGGATAAATCTTTATTAGAAGCAAGCTCTGATTTAGGAGCAAACCGTTTTCAAACTTTTTGGAAAGTTACATTTCCACTTTCTATTCCAGGAGTCATTAGTGGTATCGCACTTGTCTTTTTACCTGCGGTAAGTTCATTCTTTATTCCTAAATTATTAGGTGGGGGACAATATTTCTTAATAGGTAATGTAATAGAAAATCAATTTATTACTGTAGGAGAATGGAATTTTGGTTCTGCTATTTCAGTCATTATGGCATTTGTAATGATGGCTATTATGTATTTAGTAAGATATGTTGAAAAACGTAATTCAGGTAATAGAAAGGAGAAAAAAGCATGAAAAAAGAAAAACGTTCATTTTTAAAGATATTAATGGGATTAATGCTTTTATTTTTCTATTTACCAATTGGTTTTATGATTGTATTTTCATTTAATTCTAGTAAATCATTAACGCATTTTACAGGATTTTCAATGCAATGGTATACAAAAATGTTATCTGATGCATCAATGATGGAATCATTGTATATAACGATTTTAGTAGCTGTTATTGCAACGGTAATATCAACTGTGGTAGGAACGATTAGTGCGATAGGTTTATCAAAATCTAAAAAAGTCGTTCATGATTTGATTATGCAAATCAACGATTTTCCACTTATGAATCCAGATATTGTTACAGCAATTGGTTTAATGTTATTCTTTATTACTTTTAATATTGAAAAAGGTTTAATAACATTACTTATTGCACACATTGCTTTTTGTATTCCTTATGTTATTTTATCTGTTATGCCTAAAATTCGTTCATTAGATCCCAATTTAGCTGATGCAGCAATGGATTTAGGGTGTACACCATGGATGGCATTGATTAAAGTGATTGTTCCTCAAATTATGCCAGGAATTATTTCAGGAGCGTTAATTGCCTTTACAATGTCATTTGATGATTTCATTATTTCGTATTTTGTTACTGGTAAAGGAATTAAAAACTTAAGTATTATGGTTTATACAATGTCTAAACGTGTAAATCCTAGTATTAATGCTATTTCTACTTTAATCGTTATCTTTATTACTATTGTTTTAATTATTGTTAATGTTATGCCTATGATTAAAGAAAAAAGAAAAACAAAAGCAGTAGAAATTCAACCTAAAAGTAAAGCGCCAAGAATTATTGCAGGAGTTGTTGCAGCTTGTGTATGTATAGGATTGGTTTTTGTTCAAAAATCAACAATTTCCAATAAAAAATATGCTGGACAAACTTTACATGTTTATAATGCTGGTGAATATACAGGAGAAAATTTGATTTCAAATTTTGAGAAGAAAACTGGTTGTAAAGTTGTAATGGATTTATTTGATTCTAATGAACAAATGTATATTAAAGTAGCTAATGGTGAAGCATATGATATTTTAATACCAAGTGATTATATGATTGAAAGATTAAAACAAGAAAAATTAATTCAACCATTAGATCAAGATAAAATCACTTGTCTTGATGATATTAATGATGCTGTTAAGAATTTATCTTATGATCCAAATAATGAATATTCTGTTCCATATTTTTGGGGTAGTGTAGGAATTGTTTATGATAAGACAAAAGTAAGTGAAAAAGATTTAAAGGAACAAGGATTTAATATTTTCTTAAATCAAAAATATAAAGGAGATATTTATCTTTATGATTCAGAACGAGATTCATTTATGATGGCATTAAAAGCCTTAGGATACTCTATGAATACTGATAATGAAAAAGAACTTGAGGAAGCTTATAATTGGCTTTTAGGGTGTGTTAATACTATGTCTCCGGAAATTGTTACTGATGAAATTATTGATAATATGGCTCAAGCTAGAAAAGCTTTTGGATTAATATATTCAGGGGATGCAGCATATGCCATGTCAGAAAATGAAAATGTTGGTTATTATATGCCAAATAAAGGGACAAATATATGGTGTGATGCCATGGTTATTCCACAAAGTTCAAAACATGTAGATTTAGCACATGAATTCATTAATTATGTTTCAAGTTATGAAGCAGCCTATGATAATTCATCTTATGTAGGTTATACTTCTCCTAATACGGAAGTAATGAATGACTTACAACAAAATGATTTTAAAGGAATTAATGCTTATAATCCAATTAGAAATAATAAATATGATGAAGTATTTAATTATAATGCTGAAACAAGAAAAATCATGGCTAATTATTGGTCAAAAGTAAAAATTGCAGCATCAAATGCAAGTAATCAATAAATAAAAACCTATGAAAGTAAAATTCATAGGTTTTTTTAAAAAAATTAACTAAAAAAACATTGAATATATGCAATAAAATTAGAAATTTAAAAACAAATTAACAAAAAATGGTAAAAAACTATTGCAAAATAAAAAAAATTAACATATAATAATGAGGCAGCGTGATAAGAGACACGAAGTAAAACAAAAGAATGGTTCCTTGGCCAAGTTGGTAAGGCAACAGACTGCAACTCTGTCATCATCGGT
>ERZ791611.244-NODE-244-length-60073-cov-31.942184_pt1 | contig 60073 bp, 36 predicted proteins | sample MGYA00510275_ERZ791611 | MGnify/ENA primary metagenome ERZ791611 (study PRJEB30046, sample SAMN00791912) | human gut metagenome | study: EMG produced TPA metagenomics assembly of the A metagenome-wide association study of gut microbiota in type 2...
CGCTAGGCGCTTGCAGCGCCTAGCGCGCGAACTCCCGCCCGCGAGGAGGAGCGTCCCGAGCAAGCTCGACCCGTACAAGCCCGTCATCCATCAATAGCTCGAGGACGACGCCCAGAACTGGCGCAAACAGCCCTTCAATAAGTTGCGGTGAAATAGTGTCTGTTTTTGCTGCTAGATAGCATATTCAGTCCCTAATTCACCGCAACTTGTTGGTGGTGGCTTACTGGTAGCTGGTGGTGGCTTACTGGTAGCGTAGGCACTCCACCGGGTTGAGCTTTGCCGCGCGGCGAGCGGGGTAGAAGCCAAAGATTACGCCGATGCCGACGGAGACGCCGAAGGCCAGCAGCACCGTGGCGATTGAAAAGCTCGGTGTGATCTCCCCACTGGCACCGAGCTCGTTGAGAACCCCTGATCCTGCGGCAAACATCGCGAGGCCCCAGGCCAGCAGATAGCCAATCAGGACACCCAGCAGGCCACCGGTGACGCACAGCGCCGAGGACTCGGCCAAAAACTGCGCGGTGATATCGCGACGACTGGCGCCCAGAGCGCGACGGATGCCGATCTCGCGGATGCGCTCAGTCACGTTAGTGAGCATCATGTTCATAATACCGATACCGCCGACAAGCAGCGAGATACTGGCGACAGCACCCATGATGAGCGAGAAGGCGCCCATAAAGGAATTGAGGGAGTCGATAGCGCTTTTCATGGAGGTCGCCGATACACTGTCGTACTCATCATCCTCCGCGATGCCCTTCATCGCGCGCACCTTGGACTCGATGGTCTTGCAGAGCTCATCCATGTCCGTGCCCTCGGCGGCAAGTGCCGTCACGCTGGGGAATGAAGGATTCTCGTCGCCAAATAGGCCGGAGATGGTTTCGCGTGGCATATACAAAGTGAGCGAGCCCATGGAGTCGCTGCCGCCATCAATCACGCCTACAATCTGCACCTCGCCGTTGGACACTTTGATGGTTTTTCCCAGCGCATCCTGTTCGTTGCCGTAAAGCTGATCGGCGCCGCCGCGGCTGATGAGCGCCACGCGCGAGCCTGCCTTTGACTCGACATCGGTGTAGGTGCGCCCCGCAACGAGCTTACTGGCACCCACGGCGTCGAGCATGTCGCTATCGACACCCTGTGCCATGACGGTATAGCTTTTATCGCCGGTCTTATACTCGGTATACGCGCTTTTGACAATGCCGATCTGTTCTATCTGCGGCACCAGTTTTTTAAGCTTCTGGACGTCAGAATCAGAGAGTTCTTGGGACGAATAGATCTGAACCATGCGAGCTGCGTTGAGGCCCAGGCTGTTGACCAGGCTGTTTTGGATGCCGCCGATGAGCGAAGTCATGGCGATGACCGAGGCGATGCCAATGACGATGCCAAGGATGGTGAGCAGGCTGCGTCCCTTGTTGGCCTCGAGCGAGTGAAGGGCTTCTTGGACAAGATCGCGGGTGCTCATGCCTTCGCTCCTTTCGGCTGATTGGTGGTTGCAGAAATCGCGGGCAGGCTGTTGACGGCCCCGCGTAACGTATTCGATGTATGCGCGACATATGCGCCGTCATGGATTCGCCCGTCACGGATGGTTACGGCTCGATCGGCCTCGGCGGCGATGCCGGGGTCATGCGTGATGAGTACGATGGTCTTGCCGCGTTTCTGGAGCTTGTGGAAGGTTTCCATGACGAGCGCCCCGGTTGTCGAGTCTAGATTTCCCGTCGGCTCGTCAGCCAAAATGATGGGCGGGTCGTTGACGAGGGCGCGCGCGATGGCGACGCGCTGCATCTGTCCGCCCGAGAGTTCCGATATGCGGTGGTCCCAATGGTCGACCGGCAGCGTGACGGCTTGCAGCGCGTGCACGGCGCGCATCTCGCGCTGGCTACGCGGCACATTGGTGTAGGACAGCGGCAGCATGACGTTTTCGATCACCGTCAGGCGCGGCAGCAAGTTAAAACTCTGAAAGACAAAGCCGATGCTCAGCGCGCGCACCTCGGTGAGCTCATCATCGTCGAGCTCGGCGACGTTGAGCCCTTGCAGGAAATAATCACCCGCCGTCGGCTTGTCCAGGCAGCCCAGGATGTTCATGAGCGTCGACTTGCCCGAACCCGAGGGGCCGGTGATGGCGACGAACTCACCGGGGTTCACCGCCAGGCTCACGTTGTGCAGGATGTGGGCGCAACCGGCCTCGCTCTCAAAGATGCGGTGCACGTTGCGGATGTCGATGACGGGACGCATTACTTGCCCTCGTCGGCAGACATATTGTCGCCGCCGTCTGCCGTCTTGCCTGTGCCGGTATCCGTCACGATGGTGTCGCCGTCGCGTAACTTGGTAACCGGGACGTCTGGGTTGATCTCGTTGCCCTGGTCGTCGCGCTTGACCTGCGTCTTACCGACTACAGCCTCGTTGTCGTTTTGCGTCACGACGGTCACCTTCACGCGGCGCGTCTTCTTGCCTTCCGAATCGGTGACCAGATTGACGTAATAGTGCTCGCCGTCTTCGGTCATCAGCGCCATGGTCGGCACCATAACCACGTCGTCGAGCTTCTCGGTCACTACCGAGACCTCGGCGGTCATACCCGGCTTAAGGCGACTGTCGGGTGCTTCGATGAGGATGTCGACGTTAAAGGTCACGCTGCCGCCGCTACCGGAGCCGGAGTCAGAGTTTGCCACCGAGGCGATAGCCGTGACGGTGCCCTGACTCACGATATCGGGAAACGCGGGATAGGTCACGTTGGCGCTTTGGCCCACGGCAATTTTGGCGATATCCTTTTCGCCCACCTGAACCGTCACCTTCATCTTGGACAGGTCGGCGATTTGCATGCACTGCTTGCCGCCGCTCGTGTCGCCTTCGCCCATGATCGTGCCTCCGGTCACCGTGGCACCGACTTTGGCGTTGAGCTCGACGATGTTGCCCGAGCTGGGAGCCTTTACGGTGCGCTCGACCGCCTTTGCAGTTGCCTGCTCCAGCGTTGCCTGGGCCGAGGCGAGGTTGCGCTGGGCGGTCGAGACGGCATTTGCGTTGGCGTTTGCGTCCGATGGGCCGGTCGATCCGTCACTGTCCGTTGTCGGTGCGGCCTGTGCGGCCGCGAGCGTCGACTTTGCATTGTTCAGGTCTTCCTGGGCGGCCGCGACCGCGCGCTGCGCCTCGGAAACAGCGCTATCGAGCGCGTCGTTCTTAATGGTCATGAGCACGTCGCCCTCGTTGACGCTCTGTCCGGCCTGCACGTTGATCTGCGCCACCGTACCATCGACGGAAGGGGAGACGACCGAGGCTGAAATAGGCTTGAGCTGTCCCTTGGCTTCGACTGTGGTGGTAAACGTGCCTTCGGTGACCATGTCGGTCACCGGTCCGTTGGTGCCTGCGGGTTGCGCGTTGATGACCAGCGTTGCGATGATGGCAATGAGCGCGATGGCAACAACGACACCGACGGCGATACCGCGTCGGATGAGCTTTTTGCGCCGACGCTCGGCACGCTTTGCCTTGAGCTTGGCATATGCCTCTTCATCGGAAATCTCGGCCGTATCGTTCGTGCGTCCGTTCTGCTTGTCGGCATGTACGTTTGTAATCAGAGGAAGCGTTTCGGCGGCATCTTCGGGCGTGTGCTCGGTATCATTCGGGCCCGGGGTGATCGTGGGGACATTCGGCATAGCGTCTCCTTTATAGAAAGTTCCTCAATAAGTATATGCGCCCGTCGCGTAAGGCGGGCGCATATGGCGGATTCTTTCGGAACTGTTAGATTGGTCGCAGCGGCTCCACGTTGTGGGAATGCGCGCGTTGCACTACGAGTGGACAACCACGCACAGGCCGACTTTGATGCAGTCGTGAAGTGCCTTTGCATCGGCCAGACGCAGGTTGATACAACCGTGGCTACCGCACCACTTGTACGATTCGGCGTTATCGAAACTCGAATCGTTTTGCCAGGTGGCGTCGTGGAATCCGACCATATTGCCCTCGAACGGCATCCAGTAGCTTACCGGGCTCTCGTATTTGGGCTTGCCGGTCTCGGGGTCCTTGGCACCGATGAGTTTGCTGGCGCCATCGTTGCTGTTGATCTGCCATACGCCCTCGGGGGTGGCGTCTTCGCCCGGTTTGCCAGAAATAAAGTTGGCCTCCCACACGATGTTGCCGCTCTCGTCGTAGTAGCGCGCATGCTGCTCGGACAGGTCGACGTCGATATAGGCCTTCCAGTCGGGCTCGCCCTTGGCGGTAAATGTGTCGGCCTTCTGGGAGTACTTGATCTCGATTTCGCCGGTCTGCTTGTTGTTGATGGCGTCCTCGACCTGCTTGGCGAGCGAGCTGCTGTCGATGGACCAACCAAAGTCGCCGCCTTCGACGGCGCACTGCTTGCCATCGGCGCGCGTCCACCAGCGAGTGGAGCCCACGGTATTAAAGCCGTTGGCGAGCTCGGCTGCCCAGCTGCTGATCTGCGACGTATCGAGCGTGGGGTTGGCCGGATCGGCAAAGCTGATCCACTGCAACACGGAGCTGCCATCAACCTTGCCGGCATCCTCGCCGTTGAGCTTGAGGGTCACGTTGACGCCCAAGAAGTTGTTGGCGGCATCGCATGCAGACTGAATCTGATCATCGGTCAGCGTTCCATTGAGCGGCTCATAGGCATCGTTGCCGAGCTTGGAAAGATCTACGGTCTCGGCCAGCGAGGCAAGCTCGAGCTCGGCATACTTAATGACATGCTCGCGGTTGAGTTTTTCGTTGGAGCGCGCCTTCTCGACGGTAAACTTGCCGGCCTGCTCGTCATAGGAGCTATTGGCCTCGAACGCGCCCGAACGCCCCTCGTTAAACTCGTCGATGGCGGCGCCCAGATCCTTCTCAAACTGCTTTTGGTCAAAGGTGTCGGAGAGCATGGACAGGTCGACGTCTTGATCAAGATCGACTTCGTTGGAGCTAGCGGTTGTTTTGGTCTTGCCGCTTAAGGATTCTACAAGGCGAACCGGCCATACAATGGCTTCGTTGCGGCTGATAATCTCTTTTGCGGCAGCTTCGCCGTCGACAATGGGCTCATCGGACTCGGGCTGATAGGTCCAGCTAAAGTCATCGCCTGTCACGGTGAGCTTATAGTGCTTCCAAGCCGAGTTGACCTTGGTGGCGGCAGACGAAGCGTTGGAGAACGAGACATCGACGCCGGCGATAGTGGTGTTGGGGTAGGCTACCTGCGAAAACGCTACGACGCCTACGATATAGACAATGACGATAAGACCCAGAACGACAAAGAGCGTCGTCTTTTTGCCCGACTTATTGTTCTCGGCGGGTTTGCGTGCGGGGCCGCGATCGCCTCGAGCGTGCGTGGGGGGCTGCTTGGGCGCATTGCCATTTGTCTGGCGCTGCTGATGCTGCTTGTTCGGACGTTGGGAAACGTTTGCCGCACCTCGCTGCTGACCGCGGCTCGGCGCGATAGGACGCGGCGATTGAACGCCGCCGGTGTGCCTGCTCGGCTGCTGCGGATCGGGAATCAGTTGAGTTCGATCGTTTTGCGACATCGTATGCATATCCTTCGAATTTCGCCTTGCGGCTCATCGTGTTTTTACTGGGCTTGCATTATAGCGATTACCTAGTTGTTTGTGGTATGGAAACGGTGGCATTCAAAAGAGGTGGGACATTTGTCCCACCTTCGAGTCGTTCTTTGTCGCTATCCGCACACACCGCATTTTGCACAGGCCGAAAGTGCGGCCGGAGCCTGCGCGATGCCACCCTTTGCCGTCTCGCGCAGCGTGGCCGGCAACGCGTGGCCCACGGAGAGCATGACGTGCGCCATCTGGTCAAACGGCACCAGGCTCTTGATACCGGCAAGTGCAAGCTGCGCCGAGCTAAAGGCGGCTGCCACGCCGATGGCGTTGCGGTTTTGGCAGGGTACCTCCACGAGGCCACCGACGGGGTCACAAACGAGGCCCAGCAAGTTACTCAGCGCGATGGAACTGGCGTCGAGCGCCTGCCCGGGCGTGCCGCCGAGCATCTGCACCAGCGCGGCGGCTGCCATGGCGGCCGCACTTCCTACCTCAGCCTGGCAGCCGCCCTCGGCACCGGCGACGCAGGCGCTCGTGGTGAGGTTGAGGCCGATGGCGGCTGCGCAGTAGAGCGCGTCCATGACCTGCTCGTCGTCAAGCTGAAGGTGATCGGCGAGCGCCAGCACGCACCCGGGCACGACACCCGCGGAGCCTGCCGTGGGAGCGGCGACGATCACTCCCATCGTGGCGGAGCGCTCGAGCACGGCCATCGCGCGGGCCACGGCGTCGGTTTGAACGGTGCCCATCAGGCTCGTGCTCAAATCGTTGCGGCCGGTGGCATCGACGAGTTTAGCCTCGCCGCCGATAAGCCCGCCGAGCGATCGTTGCGGATTGACGATGGGGGTCGTGGTCTCCTCGCGCATGACGTCGAGCACGCGGCGCATGGCGGCGACGGCGTGGGCCTCGCCGGTCAGACGCGCCTCGCGCACGGCCATAACGGCGCCGATATTCAGGCCGAGCTCGGCGCACGCATCGAGCAGCTGCTCGCCGTCGTCGAAGATCTCCTTTGCCGAGACACCGGGGGAGAGCGACGAGGCAGAACCGGGGAGCTCGATAAAGGTCGCGTAATCGACATTGTCGAGTTTGCGGAGCATGGGGACGACGGTGTCGTCGGGCGCGCCGTCGGTCTCGAAGACGGAGTAGGCCTGGCCGCCCACTTCGGTGCGGTAGGTGCGGCAGAAGGCGATGTTCACGTGTGCGTAGGCGAGCAGGTTCGTGAGCGCGGCGAGCACGCCGGGGACGTCGTAGTGCGCCACGAAGAGTGTGGAGTACATGCCCGAGATGTCGACGCCGACGCCGTTAATGCGGCTGATGCGCATCTTGCCGCCGCCCAGGCTCTCACCGCGGACCTGGGCCGTGGCGCCCGTGTCGTCGAACATGTCGATGTCGACGGTGTTGGGGTGGATGGAGGCGTCGTCGCCCTTGATGTCAAAGTGATATTCGAGGCCCTGCTCGTGCGCGAGGTCGAAGGCCTGCTTGATGTTCTCGTCATCGGTGTCGAGGCCCAGGATGCCCGCGACGAGCGCACGATCGGTGCCGTGGCCGCGGTAGGTGTGGGCAAAGGAGTTCCACAGGCCAAAGGTGACCTTAGTGATGCGGCCTTCCAGCAGGCTGGCGGCAACTTGGGCGCAGCGCAGGGCGCCGGCGGTGTGCGATGAGCTGGGGCCGACCATGACGGGGCCCAAGATCTCGAATGCCGAGGTCGTAGCTAGTGTTTGCGGCTTGCCTGCCATATGCGCTCCTGTTCTATCCCGTCGTTCCGAGGGCTTTGGTATTTGGTCGCCTGCTCTACAGTCCTGGCTCGCACGGAGGCCACATTAAGTGGCCTCCGGCTCGTGCGGAACTCGCGATCGACCAAATACCAAAGCCCTCGGAACTTAGGATACATGGTAGGGGCACGCTTGCTGCAAAATTCATCAGCTGGGAACCTATTCTGCGTCCCATGTCGACTCATCTTCGCCACCGGTTAATAAAAAAGAGGTACCGGTTGTTCCGGTACCTCTTTTTGGCGTGTTTCTATTTGGCTGTGGCTTTTCTCGTAAGCCTACAGGCCGCAGGCTGCTTTGAGTTCTTCGACTCGATCGGTCTTCTCCCAGGTGAAGTCGGCGTCTTCGCGGCCAAAGTGGCCGTAGGCTGCCGTCTTCTCAAAGATCGGTCGGCGCAGGTCCAGGTCTCGGATGATCGCGCCCGGGCGCAGGTCGAAGGTCTTCTCGACGGCCTCGACGATCTTGTCTTCGGCAACATGCGCGGTACCGAAGGTGTCGACCATGATAGACAGCGGCTTGGAAACGCCGATGGCGTAGGCCAGCTCGACTTCGCAGCGGTCGGCCAGACCGGCGGCGACCACGTTCTTTGCGACCCAGCGCGCGGCATACGCGGCGGAGCGGTCGACCTTGGTGCAGTCCTTGCCGCTAAAGGCGCCGCCGCCGTGACGGCCGTAACCGCCGTAGGTGTCGACGATGATCTTGCGGCCGGTGAGGCCCGTGTCGCCCATGGGGCCGCCCACGACAAAGCGACCGGTAGGGTTCACATAGATGTCGGCGTTGTCCCACGGCATGTTCTCGGCGGCCATGACGGGAGTGATGACGTGCTCGATGAGATCGGCCTTGATCTTGCCCATGTCCTCGATCTCGGCGGCGTGCTGCGTGGAGATGACGATGGTCGTGACCTCGACGGGCTTGCCGTCCTCGTAGCGCACCGTGACCTGGGTCTTGCCGTCGGGGCGCAGGTAGCGCAGGGTTCCGTTGTGGCGCACGGCAGCCAGTCGCTCGGCCAGGCGGCTCGCCAGGTAGTGCGGCATGGGCATGAGGGTCTTGGTCTCGTTGGAGGCATAGCCAAACATCATACCCTGGTCGCCGGCGCCGATCAGGTCGATGGGGTCGGTGGTGGCGCCGGTCTGGGTCTCGAAAGACTCGTCGACGCCCTGGGCGATATCGGGCGACTGCTCGTGGATGAGGTTCATGACGCCGCAGGTATCGCAGTCAAAACCGAACTTTGCGCGGTTGTAGCCAATGCGGCGGATAACGCCACGGGCAATCTCCTGCACGTCGACGTAGGCCTGGGTGCGGATCTCGCCGGCAACGATGACGGTGCCGGTGGTCACGAGGGTCTCGCAGGCGCAGCGGACGTTCTCCACGTTGGCAGGCACGCCGTTGGGGGCGATGTAGCCCTGCTCCTGGAGCTCTATTTCTTTGGCGAGGATTGCGTCGAGGACGGCGTCACTGATCTGGTCAGCGATCTTATCGGGATGACCTTCGGTCACCGACTCCGACGTAAAAACAAAGGACCCGTGTTGGGGTGGAATGGAACGAAGTTCTTCTGACATGATTGTCCTTTCAAAAACGTGTCCCGGCGACCGTTACCATTCCGCCGGGCTCTCTATGCAAGGGCACATCATAGCGCGTAAATCAAACATTCACACCCTTTCCGCACCTACTCATTGGGGACAGACTTAAATGACCAGTCGGGTGCTCATTGGGTAGTCATTTAAGTCTGTCCCCAATGAGTGGGTCGGTGCCCTTTGTGCGGAGGTTGCTTTGTTGCTTTATACTGATGCGGTTAGACATCCATCCTGCAATCGAGGAGATTTCCATGGCATCAGACGTTCGCGTCCGCTTTGCACCCTCACCGACGGGCAAGCTGCACATCGGCGGCGCCCGCACCGCTATCTATAACTGGGCTTTCGCCCGTGCTAACGGCGGCACGTTCATCCTGCGCATCGACGACACCGATCCCACCCGCTCCACCGACGAGAACACGCAGATCATCCTGCGCGCCATGCGTTGGCTGGGCCTGGACTGGGACGAGGGTCCCGAGGTAGGCGGCGACTTTGGCCCCTACGCCCAGACTGAGCGCCTGGACCTGTACAAGCAGGCCGCCCAGAAACTTTGGGACGAGGGCAAGGCCTATCCCTGCTTCTGCACCAAGGAGCAGCTCGACGCCGACCGCAAGGCCGCGCAGGAGCGCAAGGACCCCTTCCAGGGCTATCAGCGTCGTTGCCGCGATCTTGATCCCGAGGAGGCCCGCCGCCGCATCGAGGCCGGCGAGTCCTACGTCCTGCGCATCAAGGTGCCCGAGGACCGCGGCGACGTCGTCATCCACGACGCCGTTCACGGCGAGGTGACCTTCGACGCCAAGGAGCTCGACGACTTTGTCATCTTCCGCTCCGACGGCACGCCCACGTACAACTTCGCGACCGTCGTCGACGACGCCATGATGAAGATCACCCATGTCATCCGCGGCGACGACCACCTGTCCAACACCCCGCGCCAGGTCATGGTCTACGAGGCCCTCGGCGCGCCCGTGCCCACGTTCGCCCACATCTCCATGATCCTGGGCGCCGACGGTAAGAAGCTCTCCAAGCGCCACGGCGCAACTTCGGTGGAGGAGTACCGCGACGCCGGCTACCTTTCCGACGCCTTCGTCAACTACCTGGCGCTGCTCGGCTGGTCGCTCGACGGCGAGACCACGATCATCCCGCGCGATGTTCTTGCTAGCAAGTTCTCGCTCGACCGCATCTCCAAGAACCCGGCGACCTTCGACCCCAAGAAGCTCGACTGGGTCAATGCCGAGTACATCAACGGCATGTCCGATGCCCAGTTTGCCGACGAGATCATGGTCCCCGAGCTGCACGAGGCGGGTCTCATCGAGGGCAACGTCGAGTACGGCGAGGACTGGATCGACGCGCTTGCCGCCATCGTCAAGCCGCGCACCAAGATGCCGGCCGACGCCGTGACCGTCGCCGCTCCCATCTTCGCTACGGCCGAGACGCTCGAGTATGACGAGAAATCCGTCAACAAGGGCCTGGCTAAGGAAGGCATGGGCGCCATTCTGGATGCCGCCAAGGCCGCGCTCGAGGGCGTGGACAAGTGGACTGCCGAGGCCATCGACGCCGCGCTTGAGCCGCTGCCCGAGCAGATGGACCTTAAGAAGCGCGTGGTGTTCCAGGCCGTGCGCGTCGCCGTCTGCGGCAACATGGTGAGCCCTCCGCTGGGCGAGACCATGGCGCTCGTCGGCCGCGACGACTGCCTGGCACGCATCGACCGCGCCCGCACGATGGCGCTGTAGTAGACGCGCAAACGCATGTATCCGAGCCCCGTTCCGTCGAGCGGGGCTCTTGTTTCTGTACCGATGAGTGGGTTGCTGGGACAAAATAATCAGTAGTGTTTGTCCCATGTTCGAGTGACGCAACGAGCTCGACACTCGTATCGGCCATGGGACAAACTCTACTGATTATTTTGTCCCACCCCTTTCAGGTCCGTTCGTTAGAGGTGGTGTATGGCTCAACAACTGTCGCTGTTTGGTTCGCCGGAACCGGAGGAAGCTCCGGTGAAGCCCAAGCCTGCCGCTGCCTCGGCTCAGTCTAAGCCTGCGCCCGAGCCCCCTGCCGCCTACGCGAGCGTGGTCCTCGACATCCCCACCCGTGCGCTGTCGGAACCGTTTGCTTACGGCATCCCTGAGTCCCTTGCCAACGAGGCGCAGATCGGATCCACGGTCCTGGTCCACTTTGGTAACCGTGCGGCCGCGGGCTATATCGTCGACATTGCGCCTGAGCTGAGCGACCTACAGGGCTACAATGCCCTCGACCCCGCGCGCATTAAAGCCATCGAAGCCATCCTCAGCAAACCCCTCTTTACCGCCGAGGCTGCCCGCATCGCACGTTGGATGAGCCGCGAGTATGTCGCGACGCTTTCCGAGTGCCTGCGCCTGTTCCTGCCCCCGGGCGGCAGTCCGCGCGTCGTTAAGGGCGATGACGGCGCATGGTCGGTTGAGCGCCCCGCCGTCAAGCCTATCCAAAACCGTTGGGTGATGCTTACGCCCGAAGGCTTTGACTATACGCCGCCCAAGACCGCGGTCCGTCAGCGCCAGCTCATCGAGGCGCTCCGGTGCGGCCCGGTCACGACGCGCGACCTCAACCTCCTCTACAACAGCATGTCAGCGACCATCAAGGCGCTCGAAAAACGCGGCGTCGTAGTGGTGGAGGAGCGCCGTGCCTGGCGCGGTTGCAGCGAGCAGACTACGCTGTCCTCTGCAAGCGGCAAACCGCCGGTCGCACTTACGAACGGTCAGCAGCAAGCGCTCGCGCAGATCGAGCGCGCCCGCCTTGACGCCCATGGCGACGTGGTGCTGGTTGACGGCGTCACCGGCTCCGGCAAAACCGAGGTTTACCTCTCCGCTATCGAGCGCGTGCTCGCGGCAGGCCGCTCTGCCTGCGTGCTCGTGCCCGAGATCTCGCTGACGGCCCAGACCGTCGGCCGCTTCCGCTCGCGCTTTGGCGAGACGGTGGCCGTTTTCCATTCGCGGCTTTCGGCCGGCGAGCGCCTGGACCAGTGGGATATGGTTGCCAGCGGTGCGGCCCGCGTGGTTGTCGGCGCCCGCTCGGCGCTCTTTTGCCCGCTCAGCGACTTGGGCCTCATCATCATCGACGAGGAGCACGAGACTAGTTACAAGCAGGGCTCCAGTCCGCGCTACCACGCTCGCGAGGTGGCGGCCGAGATGGCGCGCCGCTACCGCTGCCCACTCGTGCTGGGCTCGGCCACGCCTTCTGCCGAAGCGCTCGACCGCTGCCGTCGCGGAACGTACGGCGGTGCCACGTGGACGCGCGTCGAGATGCCCGAACGCCCGGGGCACGCGGTCCTGCCCACGGTTCGCATTGCCGACCTGCGCCGCGAGTTTTCGCACGGCAGCCGCTCAATGTTCTCTAAACCGCTGATGGAAGGCCTGGAGCGCGTTGTAGAGCGGCGCGAGAAGGCCGTGCTGCTGCATAACCGCCGCGGCTTTGCGCCGTTCCTGATGTGCCGCGAGTGCGGCTGCGTCCCCACCTGCAACCACTGCTCCACCGCCCTTACGTATCACGAACGCACGCACACGCTGCAATGTCACACATGCGGATCCTCCTGGCGCGTGCAGCCGTATCCCGCGCCCACGAGTCGTTGCCCCAAATGTGGTAGTCGCTACCTTGCAAAAATGGGTCTGGGCACGCAGCAGATCGAGGACGCACTGCACCAGATGCTGCCCGAGGACGTTGCCATCATTCGCATGGATGCCGATTCCACGCGCGGCAAGGATGCGCACAAAAAGCTGCTCGAGCAGTTCGATGCGGCGGATTGCGCCGTGTTGCTGGGTACCCAGATGATCGCTAAAGGTCTCGATTTTCCCGAGGTCACGCTCGTGGGCGTGGTCAATGCCGACTTCGCCCTCAAGCTGCCCGATTTCCGCGCAGGGGAGCGCGCCTACGATCTGCTGGAGCAGGTCGCGGGCCGTGCCGGTCGCGGCGATCGTCCCGGCGAGGTCATCATCCAGACCTACCTGCCCGAGGATCCGGTCATTCGCGCCGTCGCTGAGCACGACCGTTCGATCTTTACCGACTATGACCTGGACCAGCGCCGCGACGCGCTGTACCCGCCGTTTGTTCGCCTGGTCAACATCTTGGTGTGGTCGGCGAACCGAGACGACGCGCAGGACTACGTCGGGCGTATCGCAAAGCTTCTTAAGCGCCGCTGGCATGCCGCCGCGCCCGACTTTTTGAGGGCGGGGAGTGCCTTGCCGCAGGTGCTGGGCCCGGCTTCGTGTGTAATCGAGAGAGCCAAGGACCGTTACCGCTTCCATCTGCTTGTGAAGTCGCCTGTGGGGGACCATGTCTCTGATGATATCGACGCCTGCCTCAAAGAGGTGGGCTCTGTGCGCGGCGTGAGCGTGAGCGTTGACGTCGATGCCTATGATTTGATGTAACAACCCGAAAGGATGGCCATGGAAGCCAACGGAATCGTACTGTCGCCCGACCCTCGCCTGCGTCAGGAGTGCGCCGTCATCGAGGAGATCACCCCAGCGATCGAGTCGCTTGCCGAGAAGATGAAGAAGATGATGTTCGACAACGGCGGTTGCGGCCTGGCTGCTCCGCAGATCGGCGAGCTTATTCAGCTCGTCACCATTGACTGCGACTACAGCGACAAGAACGACTACGACCCGTACGTGCTAATCAACCCTGTCATTGTTGAGCAGAGCGACCATCTGGTGCCGTTTAGCGAGGGCTGCCTGTCCATCCCTGGCATTAGCTGCGAGATCGAGCGTCCCGACCATGTCGTCGTCGAGGCGTACGACCTGGATGCCAACCTGATTCGCTATGAGGCTTCGGGCGACCTGTTCTGCGTGTGCCTGCAGCACGAGATCGATCACCTGCATGGCAACACTATGTTCGAGCGACTGAAGCCGATGCAGAGGATCAAGGCCGTCAAGGAGTACCAGGACGCCCTGGCCCGCGGCGCTCGACCGGGCGAGACGGAGTAGGTTTGTCCGTCCCCGGGGCGCCGTCGGGCCAGGGATGGGCGTCTTCGCTGATAGGTGCTTTGCTGAAAGAGCTGCTTTTATTGCGGCTCTTTCTTTGGTTTTGGGTATATTTGTTCTTGTTGAAATGTTATTGCGGATGGGCTGGTGACTTGGCTTTCCGCTGTTCTTTGTAGCCGTCTCGGCTTTGGTTGAGAGGAGACGTTCTTTATGCGTATTGTGTTTATGGGTACGCCTGATTTTGCTGTGCCTTCGCTGACTTCGCTTGTTGAGACAGGCAATGAGATTGCGCTTGTAATTACTCGTCCCGATGCTGTTCGTGGGCGTGGTAAGAAGCTTGAGCCTTCTCCTGTTAAGGCCAAGGCGCTTGAGCTGGGGTTGCCGGTTGTTGAGGCTAATCGTATGACGCCTAAGGTTGTTGAGGTGCTCCAGGCTGCCCAGGCTGATATTTTCTGTGTGGCTGCCTATGGTTGCATTTTGCCCGATGAGGTGCTGCATATGGCGCCGCTTGGTATTGTGAATGTTCATGCTTCGCTACTGCCTCGTTGGCGTGGCGCTGCTCCCATTCAGCGTGCGATTCTTGCTGGTGATGAGGTTGCTGGCGTTTCTATCATGCGCATCGGGCACGGCGTGGATACTGGTGCTTATTGTGCTCAGGCTTCCACGTCGGTTGCCGGTAAGCATGCTGAGGCGCTGACCATGGAGCTTGGTGAGCTTGGCGGTAAACTGCTTGCCTATACGCTTCCTTCTCTTGCCGATGGCACCGCCGTGTGGATCGAACAGGACGAGGCGCTCGTTACCCATGCTGCCAAGATTTCTAAGCAGGAGATGCGCCTGGATCCGCACATGGCGGCGCTTGATTGCGTGCGCCATGTGCTGGCTTCGTCCGATACCGCGCCTGCTCGTTGCGTGATTGCCGGCAAGACCGTGCGCGTGCTCGATGCTGCGCCTGCTGATGTGTCGCTTGTTGAGGGTCAGGTTCTCGTTAAGGCCAAGCGTGTTTACCTTGGTCTTTCCGATGGCTCGGTTGAGTTGCTTGAGGTTAAGCCCGATGGCAAGCGTGCTATGGCCGCTTCTGCTTGGGCTGCTGGCCTGCAGGGTGCCGATCTTTCGTGGGGTGTTTTGTCATGAGCAAGCTGTCTCCCGCGCGCAAGCTTGCGCTCGATGTGCTGATGGAGGCCGATCGCCGCGGCATGTATGCGCGCGATGTGTTGTCTTCCCGTGCTTCCGCCAAGGCTATTGACCAGCGCGATTCCGCTTTTGCCGCCCGCTTGGCGCTGGGTGTGGCCGCCACGCAGGGTATTTTGGACGAGCTGCTCGATCAGTTTCTCGATAAGCCCAAAAAGGTTGCGCCGCGCGTTCGCATGGCGCTTCGTATCTCGGTCTTCGAGATGCTCTACCTGCATACGCCGGGCCGTGTTGCCGTAAGTCAGGGAGTTGAGCTGGTTCGCTGCGGTGCTAAGTCCGCCGCTGGCTTGGCCAATGCTGTACTGCATAAGGTTGCGGACAATGTTGAGGACTTTGCTACTGCGTCCGATGTGGATGAGTCCGAGCGACGCTTGGTTCGTCTGTCGCGCCTGATGGGTCTTCCTCGCTGGCTGTGTGCTCGCATTATGGCGTCGTTTGACACGCCAGAGGGTGCGCTTAACTTTGCCGGCAATCTGGCCCCCGCGCCGCTGGCCCTGCATGAGAACGCCTTTGCGACCAAGCCCGATCCGTATATCTCGCAGCTCGTCGCACCTGTCTTCCCGGGCTGCCATGCCCCGGTTGATGCCCAGGTTACCGTTGCTTCGGGTGCGTTTGAGCGTGCTGCCGCGGTGGCATCTGATCTCAACGCGCAACTTATCGCCACAGCTGCCACGCGCCCTGGTAGCTGCCTTGAGATTGGTGCCGGTCGTGGCACCAAGACCTATGTGATGATGTGCCAGGCCAAGCGTACGGGCTATGAGCGTCAGCATACGGCGCTCGATCTGCATGATCGCAAGTGCGATCTGAATCTCGCTCGCCTGCATAAGGCCGGTATTCAGGGCGTTCGTACGGTTTCTGGTGATGCTTGCGAGCTTGATGAGGTGCTCACATCGTTTGATGCCATGCTTGGCGAGCCGGTTAAGTTCGACACAGTCTTTATCGATGCGCCGTGCTCTGGCACCGGAACCATGCGTCGTCATCCCGAGATCCCGTGGCGCCTGACCGAAAAGGATGTGACGGTTGAGCTGCCCAAGCTGCAGCTGACGATGCTCAAGGAAGCCGCTGCGCGCGTGGCTGCTGGTGGCGAGCTTATCTATGCGACATGCTCGGTCTTCGACGAGGAGAACACACAGGTCGTGGAAGCGTTCCTGAACTCTCCCGAGGGCACCGGTTTTAGCCTGGAGCCGCTCTCCGAGGCGCAGATTCTGCAACTCCCCGAGTTCGATCAGGCCAAGAAGCTCGTATCCGTACGCCAGAACGATCGAGGCCTCTTCCAAAGCGTGCCGGTAAACGCCGACTCCTACGACGGCCACTTCTGCGCCCGCTTGGTCCACAAGTAGCTACTAAGTTGCGGTGAAATAGGGATCGAATAGCGGCTTCTAGCCGCCAAACAGTCCTTATTTCACCGCAACTCAGAAGGTCGTGCGAGTGGAGATCGCAATAGCGGTAAAGAGTGGGAAAAATGGCCCTGTTTCATACTTGCTGCTATCAAAAGTAGGGCGGATTACGGGGCTAGATTGGTGATGCCCGACCACAGCAAATATGGCCTAAATAAAACCGCAGGTAGATGGCTTGTTGAAATTTGCTACTTACCGGAATGGATAGAGGTTGTCAACTCAGCCCCGTAATCCGGCAGAGTTTTGAAATGATACAAACTTAGCATCATCCCGAAATCCGATTTAAAGAAAAGTTGCGGTGAAATAGTTCCTGCTTGGCCTTTGGATGGGCTGATTCAGGAACCATTTCACCGCAACTCATAGGGAAATCTGAGTAGTGAGACCGCTTGCCGCTAGTGGTTATGTGGGCAGTTGGCGCAACAGCCGCTGGTGGCGCTGGTGCTGGAGCCGCCACTGCGCTGGTCTGTGTTGTAGAAACCGCTGCCGTCGAACTTTATGCCGCTGGCCGAGAACGTCTTGGATGCCGGGGCGCCGCAGCTGGGGCATACGACCTCGGGCGTCTCGGACATGGGGTGCTCAACCTCAAACACGTTGCCGCAGCTCGAGCACTTGTAATCGTAGCGCGCCATAATACTTCCTTTTCAGCACAAAGCGGGCAGATTACTCTGCCCGCAAAAATTCAAACGTCTGTAACTGTACCCTATATCGGGCGTTTTATCACGCTTCGCCCCAGAATCTATGCGTGTTGCGCAGGAGCTGTGCGGTTTTGCTCTCGGCGGCCGCAACGTCGGCCTCGTCAGCCTGCCAGGTCCAGTTGCCCGTGGCCACGCCCGGTACGTTCATGCGCGCGTCGTCGCCCAGCCCCAGGACATCCTGCAGCGGCATCATCACCAGGAGAGTGTCGCTTGTCAGCGCGTCACTCATCAGCTTGGCTGCCACCTCAACACCGCTCGGCTCGTCGCCGCCCGCAAAGGAGCGCGTGCACCAACCGGCCAGCGTCGACGTATCGTGCGTCGAGGTGTACAGAATCTTGCCGGGCGTGGGATGCACACCGCAACGAACGTCGTAGTCGCTAAACTCCAGCACGTCCATGCCGGGGAAACCGCAGGTCGAAGCCATGGCGCGAACACCGGGCGTCAAATAGCCCAGGTCCTCGGCGATAAAGTTGAGCGGACCTAGCTCGTCGTAGGCGGTCTGAAACAGGTCCTTGCCCGGGCCCGCCAGCCAGCGACCGTCGGCGCAAGCCTTGCCCGCGGGGATACTAAAGTAGCTATGGAAGCCCAGGAAGTGGTCCAGGCGCACACGGTCGTAGAGCGAGAACGCGCGACGCAGGCGGTCCATCCACCAGCGGTAGCCGTTCTGCTTCATGTGGCCCCAGCGGAACGTCGGGTTGCCCCACACCTGGCCCTCGGGCGCAAAGTTGTCGGGCGGCGCACCAGAAATCTCAATCGCTTTGCCGGTATCGGACAACCAGAAGTTCTCGGGCTCGCTCCATGCATCGGCCGAATCGTCCGAGACATACATCGGGATATCGCCGATGACCTCGATGCCCTTCTTGTGCGCGTAGTTCATGAGCTCGCACCAGGCTAGGTCAAAGCGGTACTGCATGTACGCCTGCAGCTCCGCCTCGTCGTGGAAGCGCTTGTCGTCAATCAGATGCTCGTTGTAGCGCGCGACATCGGCCGGCCAATCGTGACGCGACTCGCCCTCAAAGTACTTCTTGACGGCCATGTAGACGCAGTACTTCTCGAGCCAATCGGCGTTGCGATGCTTAAACGCCGTGTAGAGCGGGTCTGCATCCTCGCCGCCACGGGCCTTCCAAGTCTCAAAGTCGGCCGCCAGCTCCTCTTGGCTTTCGGGCAGCAGGTCAATATTGCCCGCAAAGGCCGAAGGCCCGGCGTAAGGGGAGCGGAAGAAGTCCGTCGGGTTGACGGGCAGGACCTGCCAGTAGCGCATGCCCATTGCGGCCAGATGGTCGATAAAGCGACGCGTGGGTGCGCCGATCGTGCCGGGCTTGCCGTCGTCGGTGGGTACCGAGGTGATATGACAAACGACGCCCGCGCCGTGATCGAGCGGCTCCTGCAGGCGCTGCTCGGCATGGTGATAGATGATCGACGAGCCCAGCGGATACAGATCGAGCGTGACCGTACCGTTGTGGATCTCGCATTCGTGACCGCTGATCACGTCACTCGCGCATTCGCCGAGCGCCGGAATCGTCACGCGGTGCGAATTGCGCAGACTACGGTTAATGATAACCGTCGCGGACTCGCCATCCCTGCCCGTGCGGTTGTATGCCAGCACCTCGTCGTTGAGCGCGAAGGCCTTGATCTCGCCGTCGATCATAAACGGCAGTGCGCGGCGTACGGCGGAGGCGTTTTTGACAATAGCCAGCGTGTCGAAGTCGTGCAGTTGGTCCTTGGTCGGCAGGGTGCGGCGGTTGCCCGGATCGGTTAGACCCTCCAGGCCGTATTCGTCGCCGTAGTAGATCGAAGGCACGCCGGGGAAGGTCATCTGCATGAGCGTGGCGAGCCAAAAACGGCTCTTGGCTAGGCCCATCGAGTTCTCGTCCAGGCGCCATTTGCTGCGCTCGCACTCGGGCAGCTGCGACTCGTCGGGGCCGCCGCCGAGCACCGAGATAATGCGCGGACGGTCGTGGCTCGAAAGCAGATTAAGTGCGCAGGACAGGGCCTCACGGGGATAGTTCTCGCGCAGGGTTTCGATATCCTCGGCTGCCTGGTAGGCGTTCTTGTAGCCCATCAAAAAGCCGATGACCATGTCGCGGAAGGGGTAATCCATGGCGGAGTCGAGTTCCGATCCCTGCAGGTAGCGACGCAGATGGCCATAGCTGATCTTGTTGGAGGCGTCCTCCCAGACTTCGCCGAGCAGCAGTGCGTCGGGTTTTTCCTCGAGCACGGCGGTCTTGATATCGGCTAGGAAGTCATCGGAAAGCTCGTCGGCCACGTCCAAGCGCCAGCCATGGGCACCGGCGCGCAGCCACTTACGGATAACGCCGTCCTTGCCTAGAAGCTTTTCGCGCACCAGCTCGGAATTCTCGTTGATGGCGGGCATGTTGCCCACGCCCCACCAGCAGTCATACGTACCGTCCTCATGGAAGGTAAACGCATCGCGCCACGGCGAGTCCTCGCTCTGCCACGCACCGACGCCGGGATAGTTTCCGTAGCGGTTAAAGTAGATCGAGTCGTCACCCGTGTGGTTAAAGACGCCGTCCAGGATAATAGAAATGCCAAGCTTCTCGGCCGCTTCACACAACTCGGTAAAGTCCTGCTCGGTGCCCAGGATTGGGTCGATCTTGGTGTAGTCAGCCGTGTCGTAGCGGTGGTTGCTCGCGGCCTCAAAGATGGGGTTGAGGTAGATGGCCGTAAAGCCCAGCTCCGCGATGCGGGGCAGGTCATTTTGGATGCCCTTGAGCGAGCCGCCGTAGAAGTCCCAGGTCTTGATGGAGCCGTCCTCGGCGCGCTCGTATACGGGCGGCTCGTTCCAGTCCTCGATCATGCGGCGCTGGATTCCGTTGCGCGGTTTTTCGACTTCGGCCAGCGTGCGCTCGCGCCAGTTTTCGTCGCGGGCATAGCGGTCGGGGAAGATCTGGTACACCATGCCGCGCTCGTACCACTCGGGTCGAACTTCGCGGTGCTTGTAGACGGTGACCTGGAACGACGGCACTTCGGCGTAGTCGTAGGTTACGCCCTCGCCGCCTGTGCGACCCTGCGGTGCGCCCAAGCGGACCTCGGGCTGGCCCTCGATATTGCAGATAAAGCTGTACCAGATAAGACAGGGCTCGGTACACTCAAGCTCTACGGAAAATATGCCGTCGCCTTCATGCGTCATGGGATACCGAGACTCGCCGATCTCATCGACCCAAGTGCGCAGGGTGAGCGTTGCCTGGTTGGGGTCGGCATCCTCCAAGATCACCGAGAGCGAAACGGAAGTGCCAGTGGTCACAGCGCCAAACGGAGTGCGAAACTGCGGCAGGCGGCTGTTGTGTATCAATCTCATAGTACGGTCCAGTTCAATAGAATCATGGCCTGCTGGCCATGGGCTTTACGCACAGGATGTAAGTATATCTGTTGTACACAGGCTGTATAAACAACATCCGTTTACCATCGGCGAACGGTTGTCCTAGAAAATCGTTTTACCAACTATCCACAGAGAAGGGGCGCCCGGTTGGAGCGCCCCTTACTTATGGTTTGATGAGGTTTTGGATCGTCTGTGGGCTAGCGGCGCTTGCGGGTGGCCGTTGCCTTGCGGACGGACGTCTTCTTGGACGGCGCTTTTTTCTCGGTCGCGGCGGCGGGGGAGACCGGGGGCTCCTTGGCGGGTTCGACCTTAGGCTCGGCCTTTGCCGTAGCCTTCGGAGCGGTCTTCGGTGCCGGCTTGGGCTTTGCCTCGGGCTTGGGCTCCTCTTTGACGGCGGCGGGCTTAGCCTCTGCCTTGGCAGCTGCGGCCTTGGTCGTGGACTTCTTGGCCGTCGTCGTTGCGCGCTTGCGCGTGGTGGTCTTGGCGGTCGGCTTGGCCTCGACAGCTGCCTTGGCCTTAGGCTCGGCGGCTGCCTCCTTAACCTTGACGGCGGGCTTTGTGGCAGCCTTCGGAGCGGCCTTGGTCGCAGTAGCCTTGGCGGCCGTCGACTTCGTTGCCGTGGTCTTCTTGGCAGCTGTTACCTTCTTGGCGGTCGTGGTCGCCTTCTTGGCAGCGGTCTTTGCCGGAGCCTTGGCGGCCGGCTTGGCCTCAGCGATCTCGGCCTTTACCTCAGGAGCGACCTCGGGTTCGGCGGCCTTCTTGGCAGCGGCGGTCGTGCGCTTGCGCGCGGTCGTTGTCTTGGCAGCGGTGGTCTTGCTCGCAGCGGCCTTCGTGGTCGTGGTCTTCTTAGCCGTCGTCTTACGAGTCGCGGTCTTCTTTGCCGCAGGCTTTGCAGCAGGCTTGACCTCAGCCTCTGCCCCAGGAGCAACTTCAGCCTTCACCTCAGGCTCGGCCTTTGCGGTCTCAGCCTCAACCGGCTTCTCTTCGGCCTTGGGCTCCTCAGCGGCAACCGGCTCAGCAACAGCCTCAGACTCGTCGACAACAGCCGCCGGCCGCTCAATCTCCGGATGCATAAAGAAGTACAGGTCCAGATACTTGTCAGCCGAGCGCGTCCAGCTAAAGTCCTGGCTCATGGCCTGCGTTACCAGCTGGTTCCAGGCGTCGCGGTTATCCCAGAACAGACGCGCCGCGCGGAACACGGCGTCGCCCATCTCGTCGCCGTTAAAGTTGGTAAACGAGAAGCCCGTGCCTTCGCCGGTAAACTCGTTATACGGAATCACCGTGTCCTTCAGACCGCCAGTCTCGCGAACAATCGGCAGGGTGCCGTAGCGCATGGCGATGATCTGCGACAGGCCGCAGGGCTCAAACTTCGAAGGCATTAGGAACATGTCGGCGGCGGCATACATGCGCTGCGACAGCGCAGGATCGAACTCGATGCGTGCGGCCATGGTACCGGGGTACTTGTCCTGGAAGTAGCGCAGACCGTCCTCGTAGTCGCGGTCGCCGGTGCCCAGCACCGCCACCTGCACGCCGCCGGCCAGAATGCGGTCGAGCGCGTACATGACCAGGTCCATGCCCTTCTGGCGCGTCAGGCGCGTGACCATGACCATAAGCGGACGGTCGTCGCGAACCTCGAGCCCCAGCTCTTCCTGCAGTTTGGCCTTGCATACGGCCTTACCAGAACGGTCCTCCACGGTGTAGTTGGCGGCAATGCGCTTGTCGGTCGCCGGGTCAAAGCCCGCCACGTCAATGCCATTCAAAATGCCCTGCAGCGCATAGGAGCGCTCGCGCAGCACGCCGTCCAGGCCCTCGCCAAACTCGGGCGTCTGGATCTCGTTGGCATAGGTGGGGCTCACCGTGGTGATGGCGTCGGCATAGCGCAGGGCGCCCAGCATGTAGTTGATGCTGCAGGCGTCGCAACGCAGCTGCGAGGCGGCCGCCGGAATGTGCGCCACGCCCAGGATATCCTCCATCACGGTGTCGCTAAACTGGCCCTGGAACGCCACGTTGTGGATCGAGAACACGGTCTTGACGCGGTCATACAGCGGCAGGCCCTGGTAAAACTCGCGCAAGAACACTGGCGCCAGCGCCGTCTGCCAGTCATTGCAGTGCAGGATGTCGCACTCAAAGCCGGCCGGCAGGTGCTGCAGGCTCTCGGTGATGGCCTTGGAGAAGAACGCAAAGCGCTCACCGTCGTCAAAGAAGCCGTACGGATAGTCGCGTGCAAAGTAGCGCTCATTGTCGATGAACATATAGGTGACGCCGTCGTGCTCGAGCTTCTCCAGCCCACAGTACTCGTTGCGCCAGCCCAGGCTCACGTAAAAATCGGAGAAGTGCTCCATCTGCGCCTTGTACTCGTCCTTGATGGTGGCGTACTTGGGCACCATCACGATAACCTCGGCGCCGGCGCGCACAAGCGCCGCAGGCAGCGAGCCCGCCACGTCACCCAGGCCACCGGTCTTAACAAACGGTGCGCACTCGGCCGAGGCAAACACGATCTGCATCTTTTTGCTGGAATCTGCCATATTGTCTCCCATGTTGTTATTCGAGAATAGCCGCCAGGCGCGAACCGGGCGGCTATTCTGCATGTTACGAGCGATGTTGCGGTGCCAACTTTAGCGCACGATGGTGGTATCGGAAGTTAACGGGGCCTTGCCCAGCACCAGGATGTTCTCGGGTGTACCGCGAAGCTCGGTGTTGGTGGGAACCACGTTGTTCTTGTCCAGGATGGCGTTCTCGACGCGTGCGCCGCTCTTGATGATGCAGCTCTGGTTGATGATCGAGTTGGTCACCGAGGCGCCTTCCTCGACCACGACGCCGCGCGACAGGATCGAGTTGCGCACGGTGCCCTTGATGATGCAGCCGGCCGAGATGATCGAGTTGCAGGCGTGGCTACCGGTCGCGTAGCGCGAAGGCGGCACGTCGTGGGCCTTGGTCAGGATCGGGCGCTCGGGAACGAAGAGCTGGTCGGCCTGAGCGGGGTCAAGCAGGTCCATGCTGCGGCGGTACAGCGACTTCTCGCTAAACACGCCCACGACCTCGCCCTTGTACTCATAGCTGCACACGTCGATGTTGCCAAAGTCGCCCTGGAGTGCCTCGAGCAGGTCCAGGTAGTCGGCGGCCTGGTAATGGTCGATGATCTCGAGCAGCGTCTGGCGGTTGATGATGCAGCAGTCCATGGACGCGTTATCGCCGTACGCCACGCCGGTGCTTACGCCGGTCAGGCGGCCGTTCTCGTTAATGTCGAGCTTGGTCTCGTCCTCGATGTTGCGCGTGGCCTTGCAGTACACCACGGTCATCTGGGCGCCGGAGTTCTCGTGCGCCTCGATGATGGTGTTGAGGTCCAGGTTGAACACGATGTTGGTGCCCATCATAACCACGTAGGGCATTTCCGAACGCTGGAACAACGTCTTGTTGGAGATGATGTCACGCAGCAGGAAGCGCATGCCGCCCTTGGTGGTGCCATACGCGTTGCCGGGGACCATGAACAGGCCGCCCTTCTTGCGGTCGAGGCCCCAGTCCTTGCCCGATCCGACGTGGTCGATCAGGGAGCGGTAGTTGCCCGGCATGACGACGCCGACGGTCTTAATGCCGGCATTCATCATGTTGGACAGCGGAAAGTCGATCAGGCGGTAGCGGCCCAAAAACGGGACAGACGCGATGGGGCGGTCCTTGAGCAGGACGCTGCCGTAGGTCGAAGAGTAGTTAGCGGTGATGTAACCGATGGCCTTGCGATTGATCATCGGATCATTCCCCCTTCCCGATAACGACGTCATTTCCAACGACGGCCGTATCCTTGGTGGTATCGACAGAGCCGAGCTTCACGCCCTCTTCGACCGTGGAGTTCTCGCCCAAAATTGCGCGGCAGATGTGCGCACCGCTCTTAACGTGCGCACCCGGCAGCAGCACGGAGTCCTCGACCACGGCGCGCTCCTCGATGATGACATCGGTCGAAAGGATCGAGTGGCGAGCGGTGCCGTAGATCTTGCAGCCATTGGAGACCAGGCAGTCGTCCAGGCGGCCGTCCGGGCCAATGTAGTGCGGCGGACGCGTGGTGACGTTGGACATGATGGGGAAGCTCTTGTCAAAGAGGTCGAACTCGGGGTTGTTGCCCAGCAGGTCCATCGAGGTCTCGTGGAAGCTGGCGATAGTGCCGACGTCCTTCCAAAAGCCGTGGAACTCGTAGCTGTACAGGCGCTTGTTCTCGCCGAGCAGCTTGGGGATGATGTCCTTGCCAAAGTCGTGGCTCGAGCGCTGGTCCAGGGCGTCCTCCTCGAGCGCCTCGATCAGCACGTCGGCCGAGAAGATGTAGATGCCCATGGACGCGAGGTTCGAATCGGGCTTCTCGGGCTTCTCGGTAAACTTGGTGATGCGGCCGTCCTCGGGGTCGGTGGTCAGGATGCCAAAGCGGCTGGCCTCCTCCCACGGCACGGGCATAACGCTCACCGTGAGGTCGGCGTTGTTCTCAATATGCGTCTTGAGCATCTTGCGGTAGTCCATGCGATACAGGTGATCGCCCGAAAGAATCAGGACGTACTTGGGGTCGTTGGCCTTGATGTAGTCGAGGTTCTGCGTAATGGCGTCGGCCGTGCCCGCATACCAGGCGCCACCGGTCTGCGTCTCGTACGGCGGCAGAATTGACACGCCGCCGTCGCGGCTGTCCAGATCCCACGCCTCGCCGGAGCCTACGTAGGCATGCAGCAGGTAGGGACGGTACTGCGTCAGAACGCCCACCGTGTCGATGCCCGAGTTGGAGCAGTTGGACAGCGAAAAGTCGATAATGCGGAACTTGCCACCAAAGCTAACCGCCGGCTTGGCGATCTTTTGGGTGAGTGCCCCCAATCGGCTGCCCTGTCCTCCTGCGAGGAGCATCGCGATGCATTCTTTCTTACTCATCGATTTCTCCTTCTGTCATCGATGTTCCTAACCCATTAGCGACGGGCGCGGCGCACTGTCACGTCCGTCGAGTAATGCCGTGCGGCAAAGGGAGCTCGCGCGCTTTATGCGTGCCAGATCTCGTCGCGATACTCGCGAATGGTGCGGTCGGACGAGAACCAGCCACTCGAGGCGGTGTTGAGCAGGGCCTTGCGGTTCCAGGTCTCCTGGTCGCCGTAGCTGCCCGTGAGGTTCTCCCATGCATCAACGTAGCTGCGGAAGTCGGCCATGACCAGGTCGGGGTCGTTGTTGTTCATGAGCTCGTTGTAGATACTCTCGAAGTTGCCCGAAAGGCCGGCAAAGGTGTTGTCCTTGAGCTCGTCCATCACACGGCCTAGACGCTCGCGGTCGCCGTTGAGGGTATCCCACGCAAAGTAGTTGTTGGATGCCCAGAGCTGCTCGACCTCGGGAGCGGTCAGGCCAAAGATGGCCTCGTTCTCGCGGCCGGCCAGGTCGGCGATCTCGATGTTGGCGCCGTCGAGGGTACCCAGCGTAATGGCGCCGTTCATCATGAGCTTCATGTTGGACGTGCCCGAGGCCTCTTTGCCGGCCGTGGAGATCTGCTCCGAGATCTCGGCAGCGGGGTAGATGAGCTGGGCGTTGCTCACACGGAAGTTGGGGATAAAGCAGACCTTCATGACCTCGTTGACGCGCGGGTCGTTGTTGATGACGTCGGCCACGGAGTTAATGAGGCGGATAGTCTCCTTGGCAAAGGTGTAGCTCGAGGCAGCCTTGCCGCTAAATATGAAGGTCGTCGGCGTCACGTGGAAGTTGGGATCGGCGATGCGACGGTTGTAGATGTCCATCACCTTCATGATGTTCATGAGCTGGCGCTTGTAGGCGTGGAAGCGCTTAACCTGAACATCGAAGACGGTGTTGGGGTCAATGACCAGACCGGTCTCGGCCTTAACGTAGGCGGCCAGGCGCTCCTTGTTGGCGCGCTTGGAGGCACCCACGGCCTTCAGGAACTCGGTGTCGTCCTTAAACTCCTTGAGCTTCTTTAACTCAAAGGCGTCCTTGAGCCAGCCGTCGCCAATGGCCTCGGTTACGAGCTTGGCGTAGGTGGGGTTGGCCTCGGCAAAGAAACGACGGTGCGAGATGCCGTTGGTCTTGTTGTTGAACTTCTCGGGCGTCAAGGCATAGAAGTCCTTGAGCACGATGTTCTTGATGATGTCGGAGTGGATCTTGGCCACGCCGTTGACGCTATGGCTGCAGATCACGGACAGGTTGGCCATGCGAATCTCGCCGTCCCACAGAATGGCGGTCTGGCGCAGACGCTCCTGCCAGCCCTCCTGCGTGGTGTCGAACGACTCGTGCCAACGACGGCTGATCTCGTCGATGATCTGGTACACGCGGGGCAGGAGCTTGGAGAACGTGCCGATGGGCCACTTTTCCAGGGCCTCGGGCAGGATGGTGTGGTTGGTATAGCTCACGACCTGCGTCACGATGTTCCAGGCGTCATCCCACTCGAGCTCCTTCTCGTCGATGAGGATACGCATGAGCTCGGGGCCGCACATGGCGGGGTGCGTGTCGTTGGTGTGGATGGCCACAAACTGCGGCAGCAGCTCCCAGTTCTCGCCGTGCTCCTTCTCAAAGGTGTCGAGCAGGCTGTAGATACCGGCCGAGACAAACAGGTATTCCTGCTTCAGGCGCAGCAGACGGCCGTGCTCGCCGGCATCGTTGGGGTAGAGGATGGCGCTGATGGCCTCGGCCTCGGCGCGCTCGGCATCGGCCAAGGCGTAGTCGCCGCGGTTGAAGGCCTCCAGATCGAAGTGCTCCTCGACCGGCTCGGCGGCCCAGACGCGCAGCTTGTTGACGGTCTCGCCGGCATAGCCCACAACGGGGATGTCATAAGGAACGGCCAGGATGTCCTGCGTGTCCACCGTGCGGTAGAACGTGCGGCCGTTCTCCTCAAAGCCCTCAACGTGGCCGCCAAACTTAATGGTCACGGCCTTGTCCTGACGACGGACCTCCCAGGGATAGCCGTGGGTGAGCCACTCGTCGGTGGCCTCAACCTGGCTGCCGTTGACGATCTCCTGCTTAAACAGGCCGTAACGGTAGCGCATGCCGTTGCCGTAGCCGGCAATGCCCTCGGCTGCCATGGAATCCAGGAAGCACGCGGCCAGACGACCCAGGCCACCGTTGCCCAGCGCCGGATCGGGCTCCTGGTTCTCGATGACGGACAGGTCAAAGCCCATGTCGTCGAGCGCCTCGGCGACCATGTCGCGCACGCCAAAGTTGAGCAGGTAGTTGTCGAGCAGGCGACCGATCAAAAACTCGATCGAGAAATAGTACACGCGCTTCTTGCCCTCGGCGGTCACACGGGCGTCACTCTTGGTGGCAACGGTGCGCGCCTTCTCGGCCACGAGCTTGGCCAGGGCGTTAAAGCGGTCGAGGTCGCTGGCGGCCTCGACGCTCTTGCCGCTGATGCTCATGACGGCATCGCGATAGAGCTCGGTAAACTCCTGCTTGTTGTCGAAGATCTTATTCATACGTTCCTTTCCCCCGGGGATGTTTCTCCCGGAACGGTTATGACTTGTATCCTACGCCTCGTCGGGGCGGGTAATTACAGCTGTAACGGTTTTGTTACGCATCCTTGGCAGACGGCTTAACAGAAGCAGACTTGGTCTTGGTAGCGGCCTTTTTGGCAGCCGGTTTCTTGGCTGCGGCCTTAGCAGCGGGCTTTGCGGCAGCCTTGGCCTTGGCCTTGGTCGTCGTGGCCTTCGCCTTAGCCGGAGCCTTCTTGGCAGCCGCAGGCTTAGGCTTTACCGAAGACGTGCGCTTCTTGGGCGCAGCCTTGGGAGCCTCGACCACCGGCGGCTTGTAGCTGCTGGGGCCGCGGCGCTTAAGCACCACGCCTGCCAGACCGGGCACCTTAATCTCAATGGAGTCCATCTGCCCGTTCCAGGGATAGGGCTCGCTCGAGCAGGTGTAGGGCTCCTCGCCGGCGTATCCACTGCCGCCAAACTCGGGACGGTCGGAGTCAAAGATGACCTCCCAGTCACCCTCGCGCGGCACACCCACGCGGAAGCTCTCGTAGCTCGCCGGGTCAAAGTTAATCAAGATCACCAGGTCGTCGTCGATGTCTTCGCCCTGACGCACAAAGCTCACGATGGACTGCTTGGAGTTGTCCGCGTCAATCCAGGTAAAGCCGTCGTCGGTGTAGCCGCGCTCGTACAGGGCGGGCTCGCCGGTGTACAGGTGGTTGAGCGCTTTGATAAACGCCTGATGATGACGGTGGGTCTCGTACTCCTCGGTCAGGAACCACTGGATGGACTCGTAGTAGCGCCATTCAATAAACTGGCCGATCTCGTTGCCCATAAAGTTGAGCTTGGCACCGGGGTGCGTCATCTGGTAGAAGGCCAGCGTGCGCAGGCCGGCAAACTGGCGCCACCAGTCGCCCGGCATACGGCCGATGAGCGAGCACTTGCCGTGCACGACCTCGTCGTGGCTCAGCGGGCAGATGAAGTTCTCGGTAAAGGCATACATGATGGAGAATGTGAGCAGCCCGTGGTTGCCGGGGCGCCACGGAAAATCGGTCTGCATGTAGTGCAGGGTGTCGTTCATCCAGCCCATGTCCCACTTGTAGTGGAAGCCCAGGCCGCCGTCCTGCGGCGGATAGGTCACGAGCGGCCATGCGGTGGACTCCTCGGCCATCATCATCACGTCGGGGTAGTGTGCCTCCACGGCGCAGTTGACCTGACGGATAAACGCGCTGGCGTCCAGGTCCTCCTCGGTACCGTACTTGTTGAACTTCTTTTGGCCGGGATCGTCGATGCCAAAGTTGAGGTACAGCATGCTGGACACGCCGTCCATGCGAATGCCGTCCACGTGGAAGTTCTCGAGCCAATACAGCACGTTGGAAACCAGGAAGGAGCGGACCTCGCCACGGGCGAAGTCGAACTTGTGCGTGCCCCAGTTGGGGTGAATCTCGTGCTCAAACAGCATGTGGCCGTTAAAGGTTGCAAGGCCATGGGCGTCGGCGCAAAAACCGCCGGGTACCCAGTCCATGATCACGCCAATGCCTGCCTCGTGGCACGCATCGATAAAGTGCATGAGCTGCTGCGGGTTGCCGTAGCGCGACGTGGCGGCATAGTAGCCGGTCGTCTGGTAGCCCCAGGAGCCATCGAAGGGATGCTCCATAAGCGGCATGACCTCGATATGCGTGTAGCCCATGCCGCGCACGTAGTCCACGAGCTCCACCGACAGGTCGTCGTAGGTGTAAAACTCGCCGCGCTGCGCGGGGAAGGGGTCCATGGGGCCTGGGCAGTTGCCGTACTCGTCCGGCTCGCCCTGCGGCGCGTCGCCGTGGCGCTTCCACGAGCCAATATGCACCTCGTAGATGTTGAGCGGCTGCGACATGTGGTTGTGGCCGGCGCGGCGCTTGAGCCACGCAGCGTCGTTCCACTTGTAGCCATCGAGGGTCCACAGCACGCTGGCGGTACCCGGAGGGCACTCGGCCTTAAAGGCATACGGATCGGCCTTGTAAAGCTTTTCGCCCTCGTTGGTCTCAATGAGGTACTTATAGAGCTGGCCCTGCTCGGCACCAGGAATAAAGCCTTCCCAAATAGCGCTCGTATGCACGGGCACCAGAGGGTTGGCTTCCTCATCCCAGTCGTTAAATTCGCCAATGACATGCACGCTCTTTACATCGGGCGCCCAAACGCAAAAACGCCAGCCGCGCGTACGGTTCTGCGTGTCGGGGTGCGCGCCCATCTTTTCCCAGCTGCGCTCCCACGTGCCGATGCCAAATAGATAGACATCGTCCTTGGTGAGCTCCGGTGCGTGCGGGGCGGCTTTACGGGTTGCGGGCTTTTTAGCCGTTGGCTTTAGCTTTGTATCGCTCACGTTTGATCCCATCATGACGCGGCAGCGTGTTGCCTTGGTGACTAGATGCGAAAGGTCCAAGGCTGCACGAATCGAAGGGACGGCGATAGTTCTATGATTCGTTCCACCTCGCGTGCTCGGTGGAACTTTCGGCAGAAACTACGATAACACCTGTACGTTACTTTTATGAAGGAAAGTGGTTTTAGGGCGGCGTTTAATCGGTAAGCGCCATGTTTAGACCACTGACAGAATTACCGTGGTAAAACTCTTGACAGTTTTACCAAATAGGGTTTTTAGATTGTTAGCTTGACGTTTGGTAAAACGTTTTTAGCAGGATGTTTACCATTTGACATCGAAAGGTTCGTTTATGTCCCAGACCGCCGCCCCCAACGTTGCTTTTATTTTCGATTGCGACGGCACACTGGTTAATAGCACCCCCGTTTGGGCCTATGCCCAGCCCGAGTTATTGCACCGCCACGGAGTTGACGTGACGGTCGACGATTTTGCCCAGTTTGAGCATTTGTCGCTCGAGGACGAGTGCCAGGCCTACCACGACACCTGGGGCATTGGCGCAAATGGCGAAGAGCTGTATCGCGAGCTGAGCGACATCCTCATCGATGGCTATTCCAAGGTGCCGCCGCGCGAGGGGCTCCTGGCATTTTTGGAGCAGGCGAAGGCGGCGGGCATTGCCATGTGCGTTGCTACGTCCACGCCGGCCGAGCTGGTGCAGTCCGCGCTCGCTGGTGCCGGGCTCGACGCATACATGGAGTTTGTTACCACGACGGGCGAGGCAGGGCGCTCCAAGCAGTTCCCCGATGTGTACGAGTTGGCGCTGCGCCGCCTGGAGGAGCGTCATGGGCACAGGTTTGAGCGCGCCTGGGTGTTTGAGGACGCCGTTTTTGGCCTAAAGAGCTCTGGGGTCGCTGGCTTTAAGCGCGTGGGCATCTATGACCCGCACGGCCGCATGAAGCGCGACGAAGTGCGTGGCAACTGCGATATCTTTATCGACAGCTACGAGGAGCTTGACCTTGCCCGTGTGCTTACTTTTGAGGGATAGGCGAGGGCCGTGGTTTGTAAGGTATTAGTGGTCTGCGGCTCGCCCGTGGTGGCAAGCGCGGATCTGTTGCATAGGCTAGCAGGGGAGTGCGACCACGTCATCGCTGTGGACCGCGGCCTGGATGCTCTGCTGGGTGCCGGTTTGAGCTGCGACGTATATGTGGGGGATGCCGACACGGTGAGCGACGCAGGCCGCGCGCTGGTCGATGCCGCCACCGACTTTGAAGTTGAGCGCCACGACCCGTACAAGGACTATACCGACCTGGCACTGGCGCTCGATTCCGTCCGACGCCGCTGGCCGGGTGCCGAAGTGGTTGCGACCTGCGCCACGGGCGGCCGCCCGGATATGGCCCTATCCGTGCTGGGCTTGCTTGCAGGCTATGATGACGCCCCAGTCTGGATTGCCGAGGACAAGGTGGTTTCCCGCATCCTTCGCGCAGGCGAGTCGTGGACCATCGAAGGCGCCGAGGGCAAGACGTTCTCCATCATCGCAATTGCCCCCAACACCAAGGTAAGCGAACACGGCCTAGAATGGGAGCTAGACCACAGCCCCCTGGGCCTGTTGGCCGACACGGGCATCGGCAACGTCGTCAGGTCAACAGCCACGATCCAAGTCCACACCGGCACCGCCATCGCTTTCCTATATCAATAGGCATTTAAAGTCTGACTCAAAAAAGTCCTTGCACGCCGCGTCAACTTCCCCTATAGTATCTCCTCGTCACGGGGGCGTAGCTCAGCTGGGAGAGCGCTTGACTGGCAGTCAAGAGGTCAGGGGTTCGATCCCCCTCGTCTCCACCATCGTGAATGTAAAGGCCTTCGGAGTTCCGAAGGCCTTTTTTCATGCAAAACACCACGCACCACATACCCCACTCACACAAAAAAAGTTGCACAATTTATTTCCCATGTCTGTACATAGTTTGTTATCCAAACGCAATTACCAGTGCAGCTCGCTGCTTCAGTTGGGCTTCAGGAATGCTCCCAATTATTGCCAGCACCACAATAACCTGCGCCAACGTGAACAACATCCCAAAACAACCCCCTTAAGCACGTCAAATGAACGAAATGTTGTCCAACGCAGCCCAAATCAGTTTCGCTACCAGCTTGTGCTAGGATAACTAACGTTACATGAGTTCAACTGTGTTCACGGCTCCAGCAAGTCACAAAGCGCAGGGTCGATCAGCATCCGGCCGTAACGGCGGTGTTAGAAAAACCACGAGCTCCAATATCGATTGCCATGCACGTTTTGCACTTGCTTTTGCGGCTATTTATAAGTTCGCATTAGAAGGTGTAATAAGTTGTTATGGCAAACCACAGCAGTCCTACAGCTGTCTGCATGCGGTCCAGTTTTGTACCCGCTTGACTGGGCCGCACGCAGCCAGCTGGGGACGCGGTCTTTTTGCGATACACGTCCGCGTCTCTAGCAACTGCACTTATACATACCGTTCACGGTGGGGCAGAGCCACGTGCTTGTCTAACTGGGCTCAGGGTTTGAATATGGAGCGCCTTCGCGCACAAGCGCCCTGGCGAAGCCATACCCAAACCCCGTGAGCCACACGTAAGACAGCAAGGGGGTGGTGCTCGTGTGGTATGTGATCCAGGTTATTAACGGTCGCGAAGACGTAATGCGCGAGCGCATCGAGCGTGTGGTGCCGGCTGGCACCATGATGGAGCTCTTTTATCCCCAATATCAAACCGAGATCAAGGTACACGGCGAATGGGTCAACACGACCAAGCCGCTCTTTCCCGGCTATCTCATCTGCGATACGGCAGATCCCCGTACCGTGCAACAGTATCTGCTGCGCATGGACGACTTTGCCCGGGTGCTATCCCAGGACGGTCAGTTTGTGCCGCTGGCAAAAGAAGAGGTCCAGCTTATTGGCGGCTTTACACATGTGGGAGACCGCGTAGTGCCTATGAGCGAGGCCTTAAAAGACGGCGACCGGGTCGTGGTGACGGCAGGTCCGCTGCTGGGCCACGAAGGCCTTATCAAAACCATTAACAGACGCAAGAGCACTGCTTATCTGGAGCTCGACCTGTGCGGCCGACGCGTAACTACGCGCGTTGGCCTCGCTGTGCTTTCAGCCGAGCAGCGCGTCATGCGAAACCTTAATAAGGCGATCGCCTAGCTGCAGGCGACTGCTTAACGGGACAGGGAGGATCCCCGGGGGCGGGGACGTAGGTTTGAAGGAAATTGTGATAGATAAAACGGAATATAGCGGTGCCGCAGCTGTTGGAGCTAAGCCAGCTGCTTTAGTAATTAAGCCGAGCGGTACATTGGCTTATCGATTTGTTAAGCGACTTTTCGATTTTGTATTTAGCCTTTGCGTGAGTGTTGTGCTCTTCATTCCCATTGTGGTCGTGTGTGCGTTCATCTGTCTTGAGTCCTCTGGCAGCCCTGTTTACTCGCAGGAGCGTGTTGGCAAGGGCGGTAAGACCATCAAGATCCTTAAGCTTCGCAGCATGGTTGCGGATGCCGGCAACGTCCAGAAGTATCTGAGTCCTGAGCAGCTGCATCAGTGGGAAGTCGAGCGCAAGGTCGACGATGATCCCCGTATTACCAAAGTCGGGCAGTTCATCCGCAAGTGCTCCATTGATGAGATGCCGCAGTTCCTGAACGTGCTGAACGGCGACCTTTCCGTCATCGGTCCGCGTCCCATAACAAGAGACGAACTTGAACAGCACTTTTCCGATGAGGAAAAGGCTGAGCTGCTCTCTGTCCAACCCGGTATTACGGGCCTGTGGCAGGCGACTGACCGCAATGCCGCGACGTTCGAGAGCGGTTTGCGACAGAAGATTGAACTCCGCTACGTGCGCAATCGCTGTTTCCGCATGGACTGGAAATGCTTTACCGGCACCTTTGGTGCCATGTTCGGTAAAAATAAAACGGGGAAGTAAATGAATATTTTATATATCACCATGGATGGCTTCGACACCGCGAGTCCCAATAACCAGATGGCAGAGCAGCTCATTGACGGTTTTTTAAAATTGGGTAACCGCGTTCACCTTATTCAGAGCGAACGGAAGCACACCTATGATGTGCTTCCGGGGACGCTCGTAGGACGCGATGGGCTGACCGTGGACACGCTGTCACGCAAAGTCATTGACAAGAGCAACTTCGTTGTGCGTTATCTGGATGAAGCGAAGTACGCCTTCCAAATGATTTCTTATGCGATTAAACGCCGCGATTTTGATGTGGTGTTTCTCCAGTCTTGTCCCACGGTGTTTTTCCAAGAGGTGCTTCTCAAACTGTTTGTGCGCAAGCCTGTGCTCTACAACGTCTACGACGTGTGGCCGGGTCAGACAAAGAGCCTGAACATTAATAAAATGGTTTACGCTGGTATGGACCTGCTCTCTCGGGCTGTATACCGTATGTCGTCGGCGGTTGTGGTGCTCTCCGAGGACATGGTGGAGGCATGCGCCGATGCGGGCTGTCCTCGCCCCAGGCTGCATATCGTTCCACCCTGGTTTGATGACCGTAGAAACTACGACATACCCTGGGAGAAGAATCGCTTCGTCAAGAAATTCGATATCTCCCACGACAAGTTCTACGTTCAGTTTGCTGGCAGCGTTGGACTGCAGTTCAATTGGAAGACAATGTTCGAGGTGGCTAAGCTTTTGCGTGACGAGCCCGACATCGTGGTGCAAATCATCGGTGACGGCTGCGTGAAGAAGGATTTCATGGACGCTGTGGACGCCGAGGGCCTTACTAACGTTGCGTTCTACCCACTGCAACCCGTCGATATGGTGCCTGATGTGTACTCCACTGGCGATGTGTGCTTAATTCCCCTGCGTCGTGAGGTCATCTACACGGGTACTCCATCCAAGATGACCATCCTTCTCGCTTGCGGCAAGGCAATCGTGAGCTCTGTAGAAAAAGACTCGCTCTACGCTGCCATGGTAGAGCGCGAGGATTTGGGCGTTTGCGTTGAGATTGATAACGCCGAGGAGTTGGCCACGGCCATACGAACGCTCCATGGTGACCCTGAGCGCCTGACGCGCCTATGCGAGCACGGAAGAGCGTACGCACGTGAAAACCTTTCGCGCACTGTGTGTGTGAAGAGAATGGAACAGGTGCTCGAGGGTATCCGCAGGGGCGGTGAAGCCTAATGAAGGTACTCTTACTTGGTTTTGTTCGTATAGCCCATATGCCCTATATGTACGACTACGTTCGTCTACTCGGCGGCTCGAATGAGCTTCATTTGGTTAGTTGGAACCGCAACGGGCGCCCCGATGCGCCCGTACCGAAAGGTATTTCCAAGTCTTTTGTGTTCGGCGATCACGTGGAGGATGCCGACCCTATTCAGAAGAAGCTTCCGCACTTCGCGCGATTTCGAAAGTTCGCCTTGGGCGTCATTGACTCCGAGGGCTATGACCGGATTGTGGTACTGCATTCGACGCCAGGTATTACGATTCTCGATCGCTTGAAGGGGGACTTTCGCGGCAGGTATATCCTCGACTACCGCGATGTTAGCCATGAGAGTTTAGGATTTTATCGGAAGCTCATTCTTCTATTGTCACGGAATGCTGGCCTTGTGCTGGCGAGCTCTCCGGCATTCTTCAGGTATCTCGACAACGCTTCCGGCGTGATGCTTAAGCACAACCTGCTGGCCTCCGAGTGCCCTCCGAGGACGAAAGAGTTCTCGGAGGGCACGCCCATCCGCGTACGGTACTGGGGCATGATTCGTCATGAGCGAGCCAATATTGCCATGATTGATGCCTTGGGTGGCGACGAGCGCTTCGAACTGCACTACAACGGCCGAGAGGAAGAGGTCGCCGAGCGCCTTAAGGCTCATGTTGCGGAGCACGGTTTCCACAACGTTTACTTCCATGGTGCCTATTATGCTGAGGAGCGCGCTTACTTCGCTGCCGAGACGGACATCGTGCACAACGTCTATGAGAATGACTCCGTGATGGTTGGGGCCATGAGCAACAAGTATTATGACGCCGTTCAGTACGGCATCCCGCAGGTGTGTACTCAGGGGTCCATTATGGGCGATGAGGTGAAAACCAAAGGCCTTGGTTTGGCGGTTGACTACGAAGCAAAAGGCCTTGCGGACGCAATTTACGAATACTATTGCGGACTGGACCGCGCCGTACTTGACAAGGCCTGTGCTGACGAGCTTGCCTCCGTGCGCGCCGATAACAACGCGGCCGATGCTGCTATCCGAGCTTTCTTCGGGATGGAGTAGTAGATGGTCGGAATCAACTCAGTTGCCTGTTCGCGGATAAAGGCTCCAGTCGCGATAACGACAGCCTCGTTCGCAAACAAGTGTTTCAGCGTACTAGTTATTCTTTTGCCCTTTTTACAACAGTATATCGGCGTGGGCAACGTGGTTTCGCTCGGTGAAATTTTAGTTGCCCCCTTCATCCTTGGTTTTCTTATTGCTGACGGGAAAATTATTGGCACTTTGGTTGATCGTTCCCTATTTTTCTTCTACCTAGTCTCGATTGGGTTAAGTGTCATCGGCGGTTTCACTTTCGATTACTTTTCTTTCGGCGAGTTTTGGACACTCGTTGCGAGGCTAGTTTTTTACGCAGGTTTAATATTGGTTGCGCGGAGACATTTCTCCTGGGACGCCGTTCGAGACCTTTATCTGCTACTCGTCACTGTTGCCGCGCTATACCTGGTTATCCAGTATGTTTACCATCTTGCGAGCGGCGGCTATCTCCCCATTGTCATATCTGACAGCCTAGTCTTCTCACCTGAGAAGACCTTTGACACTTGGACCGACAAGTACCAATGGTATTTCAGGCCGTCCTCGCTCTTCCTCGAACCCAGCTATTATTCACTTTTCACCTTGCCGGCTTTGGTTATATTTGCCATAGGGGAGAAGGATAAATCACTTCCTAGATTTGTTTTGCTGGTGGTCACTTATGCTCTCAGCTCAGCAAACTCAGGTTTGCTTGCCTCAATCGTGGTATTGATCTTTTTCCTTGTTTTTAAGAAGAAGACACAACTTGACTTTCTTGTTGCATCGTTAATGCTTCTCGTTGCTGTTCTGTACCTTCCGTTTCATAATGTCGACTGGATAACCGCGGCGGGCGAGAGGCTTGCTGCCGGAGGCTCGTTGGATAATAGAGTTATCCGCGGATTCATATGCTTTGGATTTCTCGACTCCTTTCATCAGGTTGTTGGAGTTGGTCTTAACAACCTTGGTTCTTATATGAGCTACAACGCGCTGTCCACCGGGTTTGACAGCGACGGCCTAAATTACTGTGCGACATGGATTCAGACGCTCAATTATTCTGGAATTATTGGATTCTGCGCCCTTGTTTTTTATGTTGGATCCTTGTTTAAGGAATGTAATGGACGTATGTCCCGAGCCCTGTGCATAGTCTTGATCGTTGTTATGGCATATGAATCAATTCTCTTTTCCTACAGATTTGCTTTCATGGTCATCCTCCTCGAGGGATTCATTCGCAGCGAAAAAGCTGCCGCTGAATGCGAAGCCGAGGTGCAGCAATGAAAATTGTCATCGCTGCACTTCAGCGGTTGAGCGCCAACGGGATATGTGCACAGGCCGTTGTCTCGGAGCTAGTGCGACGCGGGCACGAGGTCGTTTGGGTTTGTAACCATGAGTTTGAATCACACGACCGACAGGATGGGGTAGAGTTTCGCGAGATCGATCCCCGCTGGGTCGACGTAGCACTTGCGAGACATCCCGGTCGTTCGGCTGCCCATACTGCTATCGTCGCGGCCAACCGTTTCGGAATGCTGCGCTCTTTGGGCACGTGGCCCCTTGTGTCAAAAGGCTATTCTCGACGCGTTACCAGGGCAGTTTGCGAGGCTTGCGTCGGCGCCGACATCGTGGTGGGGGCATACACTCAAATCGACGCTCTCATCGCTGCGCATGAGGCCAAATCCCGGAACCCACGGCTTCACTACATTGCTTGGTTCCTGGACAGCTTTGTGGGCGGTTATGGCCCGCGCTTTTTATCTGCAAAACAACTTGAGGAGCGAGGCAAACGTTGGGATCGCGAGTTGCTCGACAATGCCGATGTTGTCGTGTCTATGGAGTCAGCCCGCTGTTTCCATATGGATCGATGTGTTAACGAACCATGGTTCGAAAAAATGCGCTTCTTAGATCTCCCCTTGCTCGACCTTCATAGGATGGTCGATTGTTCCGACGATCCTGGTACTCCCAAAGGAGTAAAGACTATCGTCTATGCGGGTTCTCTTCCCAAGGGGATTCGCTCACCTCGCTTCTTCCTGAACGTGCTTTCCTGCATGCCGGAGGAACCGCTGCGAGTTGTGTTCGTCGGTGATGCAGCCAATGACGATCTCAATGCGGCAGCTTCGAGTGACCGACGCATTGAGATTCGGGGGCGTCTTTCGCACGGCGATGCCGTGGCGCTTTTGCGTTCGGCAGATTTCGTACTCACCCTCGGAAATCGCCTAGACAACATGACACCCTCGAAAGTGTTCGAGCTCATGGCCTTGCGCAAACCCATATTGGCTACTTATCCCATAGATGACGAGCCAAGCATGCCGTACTTGAAGCGTTACGGCGACGTGCTGCTATTGGATGAAAGGAGTGATGCCTCTGAGGCGGCGACAAAGCTTCGCGACTTCCTCCGTATGTCTCATGAACCGCCTACGGTGGAAGAGCTTGAGAAAAACTTCTGGAACAACACGCCGTCGGCGTTTTGTGACCTTATCGAGTTATTAGGAGATAAATAATGAAATCAAGCACTGCATTTAAAGACAAGACCCTCATGATCACGGGTGGCACCGGCTCGTTCGGCAACACCGTGCTCAAGCACTTCATGAACACCGACCTGGCCGAGATCCGCATCTTCTCCCGCGACGAGAAGAAGCAGGACGACATGCGCCACCGCCTGCAGGAGAGGTCGCCCGAGCTCGCCTCCAAGGTGCGCTTCTTCATCGGCGACGTCCGCAACGCCCAGAGCGTGCGCGACGCCATGCACGGCGTGGACTACATCTTCCACGCCGCCGCCCTCAAGCAGGTGCCCTCCTGCGAGTTCTTCCCCATGGAGGCCGTCCGCACCAACGTCATCGGCACGGACAACGTGCTGCACGCAGCGATTGAGGAGGGCGTCGACCGCGTCGTGTGCCTGTCCACCGACAAGGCCGCATACCCCATCAACGCCATGGGCAAGTCCAAGGCCATGATGGAGTCCATAATCTACGCCAACGCCCGCAACGGCGCCGGCCGCACCACCATCTGCTGCACCCGCTACGGCAACGTCATGTGCTCGCGCGGCAGCGTCATCCCGCTGTTCATCGACCGCATCCGCAAGGGCGAGCCGCTGACGGTCACCGACCCCAACATGACCCGCTTCCTCATGAACCTGGACGAGGCGGTGGACCTGGTGCAGTTCGCCTTCGAGCACGCCAACCCCGGCGACCTGTTCATCCAGAAGGCGCCGGCGTCCACCATCGGCGACCTCGCCGAGGCCGTCCAGGAGGTCTTCGGCCGCGTGGGCACCCAGGTGATCGGCACCCGCCACGGCGAGAAGCTCTTCGAGACCCTCATGACCCGCGAGGAGCGACTGAGGTCCGAGGACATGGGCGGCTACTACCGCGTGGCCTGCGACTCGCGCGACCTGAACTACGACAAGTTCGTCGTGGACGGCGAGGTGGAGACCCAGGCCGACGAGTCCTACACCTCCCATAACACCGAGAGACTCGACGTGGAGGGCACCATCGCCAAGATCAAGACGGCCGAGTACGTGCAGCTGGCACTCGAGGGCCGCGAGCACGAGGCGGTGCAGTAGACAGTGGCTAAAATTGGAATCTTAACTTCAACTCCGTCGTTTAATGACAATTATGGAGCTATTTTGCAGGCATATGCCCTGCAGCGCTGGTTAATTCTTGAGGGACATGAACCCAGCGATATTCTTTATCATGGGGATAATGAACCTATGTTAAATAAAAAGATGAGTCCGGTCGTTCGTTTTAAGGGTATTTTCTTTTCAGGGAACACCTTCCGACAGGCGCTCGGAACTGTTTTAACAAAAAAGGTTCGTCAAGCCCGTAGTAGGTATTTTCAGAAGTTTCAGAATGCTCACCTCGTAATATCAAACGAAACTTATGATTTTGCAGCATTAAAAAAATCTGTCGATGATTTTGATTGTTATATTTGTGGAAGCGACCAGGTATGGAACCCAAGAGTCCATGGAGGAGTCAATGACCCTGGTTATTTCTTGCAATTTGCTGTTGGCGAGCGTCTCACGATAGCATATGCTCCAAGCTTTGGCGTTTCCGTTCTTCCCGATGCGTGCTACGACAATCTTGCAGAGTTTGTTGCCGGGATTGATTATGTTTCCGTACGCGAGGATTCCGGCGCTAAGCTACTTGCCGATGCTGGAGTTAAAGCTCCGGTAGTCGTTGATCCGACTATGCTTCTTACCGATAAAGACTACGATAAGATTGCAATTCGACCTGACTGGCTTCCGGAACGTTACATAGCGGTATACAAATTTGGAGAGCGTAACGAATTCGATTCAAAAATCAAGGATACTGCCAATAAGCTTGGTCTTCCTATTATTAATATACCTGCATCCGTTGACTCCTCTTTCAAAACGCGTTGGGATATTGGCCCGTCAGAATTTATTGCAATTATTCGCGATGCTGATTTAGTCTGTACCGATTCCTTCCATGCCACGGTATTTTCGACGTTATACAAAACGCCATGTATTGTTTTTCCACGAGATGCTATCGGCTCCAAAAAATCGATGAATTCAAGAATGGAAGGCTTGCTTGATCGTCTTGGAATGAGCTGCAGGTACGTAGCTTCATCTTCAGAATGGGATCGGGCCCTTGCAATGAAAATTGATTATTCAGAAGCTCATAATAGGCTTGCCGCATGGCGTTCCGATAGCGAAAAATATTTGATTTCAGCTCTTTCAGGAATCGGCGAATAGATGGCAGGTAATGAGTCAGTGACCATCGAGGACATCGATGGGATTTCCTCCTTATGCACAGGATGTGGAGCATGTGCCGCTGCGTGTCCGACGGGTTCAATTTGTATGACAACCGATAGGGAAGGCTTTTCTTACCCCCGCGTAGATAATAATCAGTGCATTGCCTGTCACAAGTGTCTCAATGTCTGTCAGGCGTCTCGGGATAGTGCCAAACATAACCCGATTGAAATCGAAGCGCTATATGCCTCCCGAAAAGACGAAAGAGCCGCTGGATCATCTGGCGGAATCATGGGTCTACTAGCCAAGCGAGTTTTAGAGTCAAATGGTGTAGTGTTCGGAGCGGTTTTTGATGCGGAGGGCCATAGGGTTATACATGCATCTACGGAAACGCATTCCTTGGAGAAAATCCTACGTTCTAAGTATGTCCAAAGTGAGGCGTGGCCAACTTATGCTCGTGTAAAACAGCATCTATGTTCTGGTGAACAGGTCCTGTTTTGCGGCACGCCTTGTCAAGTTATCGGACTAAACCGGTATCTTGGAAAACAGTACTCCAATTTACTGACAGTTGATTTCTTCTGTCACGGTGTTCCTTCGCCCGGTTTTTTTGCTGATTACGCTCGTCTAGTCGAAAGTCAAAAGGGGAGCCGTTTGACTGATGTGACCTTTCGCGAGAAAAGTCACGGTTGGAGAGAGCAGCACATGCGTTGGTACTTTTCAGATGGATCGAATATAGAAGAACCTTCCCTCGATAATTGCCATTACTTCTTCTTCTTGGGCAATTATTCCTTAAGAAAATCATGTTATACGTGTGAGCTGTATAAACGTCATGAAGCAGATATAACACTGGCAGATTATTGGCTAATTGACCCCGCGTTTGATGACGATCTTGGCACCTCTCTTGTTCTTGCAAATACGGAAAATGGATTAACCTTTCTGAAGGATATCAAGAAAGACACTATTGAGGTCCCTGTTGACAATTTCGACTTCGAAATTTATCGACATAGCTACTGCCCTAATAAACGTGCTAACTTTTTTGATTGTTACGTAAATGAAGGTATTGAAGCAACATGCGGTTCTTATTTCGATAATGAGCATCGCGTATGGTGTATTAGAAACAGATGCGGCGCAATTAAAAACGCTTTTGTGTCAAAAATCAAAAACTGCATAGGGGCATTTACAAGATAATGGGCAGTAAAAAAAGCTTTATTAAGAACTCATTGCTGTTTATGCTTGGTTCTGGATTATCAAAAGCACTCGGCATCATTATGTTGCCGTTATACACTTCTCAAATTCCAACAGAAGATTACGGTGCTTACGATATTTCGCTTACTCTTATCACAATTGTAAGTTCGATTGCATACTTCGAACTTTGGTCTGCCGTCTTACGTTTTATGTATGATCGCTCAGACAGAAATAGTAAGGCAACAGTTGTTCGATCTGGTCTATATCTGTTACTATGCGCGACGGTAGAATTTGTAATACTTGGAGTGGTATTGTGCTCATCCCTTTCTCTGGGTCATCCGGTATGGTTGATGAGTTATGGAGTTGCAATATCTACGTCAACGTTTTTTTGTTTTGTAGCAAGGGGCTATGGAAAGAACGCTGAGTTTACGTTATCTGGTATTTTGAGCAGTGTTGTAATTGCAGTTACAAATATTGGTCTGATTCTTTTACTCCATTTTGACTATTCCGCTCTGTATATCAGTTATGTAATAGGCTCAATAGTTCAGTGTGTTTATCTTGGCTGGACTATTGGTATTGGCGAGATAGTCAAGTCGTCAGAAAAGGATAACGAACTAACAAAAAGCCTATTGCGTTTTGCTGCGCCCTTATGCTTGAACACGGCTTCTTATTGGCTATTATCAAGCGCTTCTCGACTTGTTTTCAACTATATGAGCGGAAATGCTGCAAGCGGCGTGTTCTCTGTTGGAAATAAATTTGGCCAGGTCATAGTTCTTGCAACAACGTGTTTTACATATGCATGGCAAGACCTTTCATTCTCAGAAAGCTCTAAAGGGGCAGACTCTCTTTTTTATACACGTGCATGCCGTACGTATCTGACTTTCTTATCGGCCGCCTTTGCTCTTCTGCTCCCCATGCTCAGGTGTGCCTTTCCACTTTTCGTCAGGGGTTCCTATGGCGATGCAATCGATATAGTCCCGCTTGCCCTTGTCGTTGCTTTAATTAGTGGATACTCTGGCTTTGTTGGCAACGTTTTTTATGCTATCAAAAAAACAAAGACAATTACCGTTTCAACGGTAATTGCAGGTTTAGTCGCTGTAGGCTTTTCGCCTTTATTTATCAATATTTTAGGCGCAAATGGAGTAAATGTTGCCGTTCTTCTCGGGTTTATTGTAAATCTTGCAGTTAGAGCGTTCGTACTAAACCGAGAAATCGGCTTTAAGCTCTGTTATAAAATCGTGATACCGTGCTCGTTGTGGATAGCGCTTTCTTGTGTTGCGTTTTGGTATGGACTGCTGTGGTCAACAATTTCTTTGATATGCAGTATTTTCATTGCCTGTTACCTATTTAAAGACGAAGTATCGTCATTATTTCATCTACAAAATAAGTGACCAATTTGCCTAGATTTTTGGAATGGAATTAATCTTGAAAGTACTAATCACTGGATCGAAGGGGTTCGTGGGTAGGAACCTCTGCTGTGCGCTGAAGAACATAAGGGACGGCAAGGACCGTCGCGAGAAGTATGCGAGCCTGCTGCCCCTCGAGGTCATGGAGTACGACGTCGACTCGACGCCCGCTGAGCTGGAGGACTACTGTTCCCGCGCCGACTTCGTCTTCAACCTGGCCGGCGTCAACCGCCCCAAGGACCAGGCGGAGTTCATGGAGGGCAACTTCGGGTTCGCCTCCACGCTGCTGGACACCTTGGAGCGCCACGGGAATAAATGCCCCGTTATGCTCTCCAGCTCCGCGCAGGCGAGCCTGTCGGGCCGCTTCGAGGGCTCGGTCTACGGCGAGTCCAAGCTCGCGGGGGAGGGCCTGTTCCGCGAGTATTCCGAGCGCACGGGCGCCCCGGTACTCATCTACCGCTTCCCCAACCTCTACGGCAAGTGGTGCCGCCCGCGCTACAACTCCGCCGTGGCGACCTTCTGCGACGCCATCGCCAACGGCCGCCCCTACACCGTGAACGACCCCTCGGTGGAGCTCGAGCTCCTCTACATCGACGACCTGGTCGACGAGATGCTGGGCGCCCTGCTGGGGCGTGAGCACCGCTGCGGATACGAGGGGCTCGAGCGCATCGAGGGAGATCAGTTCTGCTACGTCCCAGAAACCGACGTGAAGACGCTGGGCGAGATCGTCTACCTGCTGGACAGTTTCCGAGACAGCCGCGAGACGCTCTCGGTGCCCGACCTGACCGAGGGCTCCTTCTCCAAGAAGCTCTGGAGCACGTTCCTGTCCTACTACGAGCCGGGGCACTTCGCCTACGGACTCAAGCCTAACGTGGACGTGCGCGGCTCGTTCACCGAGTTCCTGCGCACGCCGGAGCGCGGCCAGGTCTCCATCAACGTCTCGAGGCCCGGTATCACCAAGGGCAACCACTGGCACATGAGCAAGTGGGAGAGGTTCCTGGTGGTCTCCGGCACCGCCTCCATCAAGCTCAGGAAGGTGGGGGAGGACTCCGATGGAAACCCGTTCCCCGTCGACGAGTACACCGTCTCGGGTTCGGACATGCGCGCCGTGGAGATGGTCCCCGGCTACACGCACTCCATCACCAACCTGTCCGACACCGAGGACCTCGTGACGGTCATGTGGGCCAACGAGCCCTTCGACCCCGAGAATCCCGACACCTACTACGAGGAGGTCTAGCCGCATGGGCAAGGACTATTCCGATATCGCATTCGAGGACGACGGCCGCCTGAAGCTGCTCATTATCGTGGGCACCCGCCCCGAGGTCATCCGCCTGTCCGAGGTCATCAAGAAGTGCCGCCGCCACTTCGACTGCCTGCTGGCGCACACCGGTCAGAACTACGACTACACGCTCAACGGCATCTTCTTCCGCGACCTGGAGCTCGCCGACCCCGACGTCTACCTGGACGCCGTGGGCGCCGACCTCGGCGAGACCGTGGGCAACATCATCGCCGCGAGCTACAGGCTCATGGTCCAGGTCCAGCCCGACGCCCTTCTGATCCTGGGCGACACTAACAGCTGCCTGTCCGCCATCGCGGCCAAGCGCCTGCACATCCCCATCTTCCACATGGAGGCGGGCAACCGCTGCAAGGACGAGTGCCTGCCCGAGGAGACCAACCGCCGCATCGTCGACGTGATCTCCGACGTCAACCTGGCCTACTCCGAGCACGCCCGCCGCTACCTGAGGAACCCGGCTGCGCCCCCGAGCGCACCTACGTCACCGGGTCGCCCATGGCAGAGGTCCTGCGCGCCAACCTGGAGAAGATCGAGGCGTCGGACGTCCTGACCGAGCTCGGGCTGGAGCCGAAGAAGTACATGCTGCTGTCCGCCCACCGCGAGGAGAACATCGACACCGAGGTCAACTTCACGAGCCTGTTCACCGCCATTAACGCGCTGGCCGAGAGGTACGACATGCCGATCCTGTACTCCTGTCACCCGCGCTCCCGCAAGCGCCTGGAGGCCACCGGCTTTCAGCTCGACCCCCGCGTCCGCATGCACGAGCCCATGGGCTTCCACGACTACAACTGCCTGCAGATGAACGCCTTCGCCGTGGTGTCTGACTCCGGTACCCTGCCCGAGGAGTCCAGCTTCTTCGCGAGCGTCGGGCATCCGTTCCCGGCGGTGTGCATCCGCACCTCCACCGAGCGCCCCGAGGCCCTGGACAAGGCGTGCTTCACGCTGGCCGGCATCAGCGAGCGCGGCCTGCTCCAGGCCGTCCGCACCGCCGTCGAGCTCGATGCGGAGGGGTCGCTGCCCGAGGCTCCCGTCCCCGACTACGCCAACGAGACCGTGTCCACCAAGGTGGTCAAGATCATCCAGAGCTACACCGGCGTCGTGGACAAGATGGTGTGGAGGAAGAGCCTCTAGCCTCATTACTAATGGATAGCCATTTTAAATATTGCCAATTATCGGCTAAACATCTTGCAGATGTTGCTGACAAATTCTATACGAAAGATTTGTATTGAGGAATTAGTACAATGGGCGGCCCTTTGCTTTCTGCAAAGGGCCGCCCACCCCTTATAGCCCTCATTGCTAATAAAGCTTCGATTCTTTCACACAGCGAATTATAGAGCACTCGCTTTATGTGAGCCGCGCATACCTCGGACCATTCGCTGTTTGTATTTATTGCTGGCATATTACGTCCTATGTAAGGAGGAAAGGAATGTTTGGAAAAGTCAGGAAAACGAGAAGCGACTGTACGGTTGGTACCTACGAGAAGAAGCATGACCTTCCTGCAGGAACACTTAGGAACTCTGATGGTCGTAAGGCCAGAAAGGATAAAACTCTGAAATCCCTTCGAAAAGAAACCGGAAGCGACTATCGATAACTTCTGAAACTATAAGATTGGGGTACTGCAATGGGAACTGATGTCTTTGTTCTTGGCGACGATCAGAGCTATGCAGCAAGCATGGCCAATGACTACACCTTGAAGCCGTCGTCTGAGATGAGCGGTCGTTCAAGTTCGCGAGCGCATATTCAAGAAGTTGCTGCCGAAGTGCTTTCGAAGGAAAACGGGACTGGCAAGGTCTTTTCGATCTACGGGACCGGCGGGCTTGGGAAGACGTTCCTCATGGAAGAGTTGTATTCCGACTTTACACATAGGTTTACCCACAATACCGTTGTTACCAGGCATAGCTTTGAAGGAGAAGAGATAACCTCTGAAGAGAAGATTCTAAAAGAGCTCTCGGATCTTCTTGCATGCAACGGAGTGCCAAGTCCAACCTTTAGGATGAATTACTACGCATGGAGAGCAAAAGCATCGAATTTTGCATTGGCTAAAGCCGAGTTCTGCGCTGATTTTGAGCAAGCAAAAAATAAGGGAGTCGAGATTTCGACGATGTTGTCGGGTCTTGCTGCTCCCTTTATTGATCAATTTACCCAAGGCCTTGGTGGCTCTATTCTTAATGCTGCCATTGAGATTGGGGTTTATGCAGCCGATTCTATTAAAAGTGCCAAAGCGTGTAATGAATGGAAGAGCCTAACGGAAGAGAAAACCTCCAGTGATTTGAAAAGGTCATTGGCGGCTAGTCTTAAGTCTGATATCGAAGCGTGGACTGGTCGCAATGAACGGAAGCTTATCTTCTTTTTGGATACATTTGAGAAGCTGGGTTGGGTTGCTGGTGAATGGCGAATAGGTCGATACGATTGGGCAAAGACCATCTCGGAGGCAAAGGGGTCTCTCTGGATTGTCGCTGGGCGCTGCAGACTTGCATGGAAAAATGTGGTTCGTTTTCCTGTTCAGCTTGAGCCCATGAGCTCATCTGAAGCAGACGACCTGTTGGTGAAATGCGGAGTCAGTGATTCCGAGCTGCGTAGCTTGGCTGTGGAGAAAGCCAGAGGAATACCCGTATACTTAATAATGCTTGCTGACATGATTAATAGATCGTCAGTCGCGGAGGCAAGGCGCGACCTTCTTTGCATTGTTGATTATGATAATCTCGTCGAAGTGTATTTACGGGGCCTCGATGCCTCCCTTAAGCCTGCCATCTATACCGCTGCTTTTATTGAGTACTGGGACTACGAATTTATGATGGCAGCGGGGGAATCCTTCATTGATCCTAATGCTATTGCTCAACTTGAAAATCTTTCCTTTGTATGGAAGCGGCAAGATAGCTTTGAAATGCATGAGGTTGTCGCCGATCTCATTCGTAGATCTGCTAAGGGCCCTGTCGTATTGAAGCTTTTCAAGGCGTGCGGAGATTTGCTCGGGCAGTTGGGCTCAGACGATAAAAGGACTGCCTATGCAAAGGATACTTATAGACTTCATGTGCTCAAGGCAAGGCAACTTCTTGCTGTAGAAGGTGTGGACGTTCTTGGATCCGAGGCAGCTTTTAATGCTCGCATGCAATATGCCGAGGCGGCATGGCACAACGGTCAAGTTGAGCAGGCATATGACCTTTATAAAGAAATTCAATGTTCTTACGCTCCTACAAGCTCTGCAGATGAACCTAGCATTTATTTCTTGAGAGCAAAACTCAAGACTGCGGCTCTTAAAACTCAACTTTGGTTAACCAGAGGCGAAAGAACATGGCATGAACAAGCCATCGCAGATACCGTTGAAGTTTTAAATGACGTAAGGGAGCATTATCCGAATGAACGGCTCATTTATCTTTCGGCGCTTAATGATCTTGGTATTTCCTGGAAACGATTCAAAGACTTCGACAAGGCTTTCTACTATCAGAATCAAGTTGTGAGAGCGCTTAAGGATAAAAAAGCCAAGGAACTAGATGCCGATGAGGCTCGCTTTATTAACAACTACGGAGCAACATGCCAACAATACGGTGCCAAGCTTAAACAAGAGGGCAACGCTTCCGAAGGGCAAGAGTACCTTAAAAGGGCTTTGAAGTATTACGACAAGGCCTACAAAGCGCGTAAGACTCTGTTTGGCACAAACAGCCTTCAGGCTTTAATCGTGCTTACCAACAAGGGCGTTGCCAACATGTTGATGGGCAAGTATCCTGAAGCTGAAAACATGCTTGAAAAAGCCTATAGAGGCTTTAAAAGCGGTGGTTTCCCCACGGGAGATTCCTCTTATTTGAGAGCTAGATTTCAGCTGGCCAATGTTAGCTCTAACAAAGCAAGAGAGCTCAAGGATGCTGGCTTGATCGATGAGGCGCGCATCGAGGGGCGTAAAGCGCTTGAGTTGCACAAGAAGGTTTATAACGATAAGAAAGAATGCCTAACTGAATGGGCTGTTGATACGGGAAAATCGAGAGATGCGGTAAAGGCCGCTGAAAAGTTTTTGGCAGAGCTTTAGTGGGCGATTGTTGGCTGTTTGTTTGTATTGATTCGTGTTGGATCGTCTAACTGTAAAAGTCTTTAAAGGCCACTATTTACCGTTTATCGAGAAGAAGTTTATTGCTACGACACGAGTGCTAAAATCAGCTCATCAATCTCTATATTAGGGGTGTAGCAATGTTTGATACCAAAATCGCTCTTGAGCAATTTAATGCGCTTTCTGATGTTGCAAGAAAGCGATTGAGTAGCGCCCTTGATTCAATAGAGCATGGTATTTCACCTAATACAGATGCCATTCATGATCTGAGCCTTTCTCTTTCAGATTTAAGATCAGCATATGAGAAAGCAAAAGGTGCTGCCATTCATTGCGCTAACGCCGACGGTGTGAATGATGCTGATGCAGCTTTTTGCTCATATATTGAAACAATTGACGAAAATGAACGCCGACAATTAATTGCTGCATTACAACCAATTATTTCTTTACTTGAGAGGTTTGTTAGAGTTAAGTCTGACAAGGATGCCTTTATGGGAGACCTTATTCCCATTCAAAGCGAGGCATCAGACTTGCTTGATAGTCTAAAAAATGACCCACTGTCTTTAAATCAGGGCGAATCGGGTTTAAATAACAATGTAGTTAGGCCTAAACAGCTTTTTATGGAGGCCCTACATCATGAGGACATGACCGATGATAGGGGTATCGAACTTTCTGAAGAACTTGCCGGCCTCTTTCCGCAGCGTATTATCTACGGTCTTATAGCAGGTGTCTACTATGAACCCCACAACCCGAATCCCATAAAACAGCCGGAGCCTCAGGCTGCAGTTTATCAGGCAAAGAGCGACCCTGTCTTGCCTGTTTCCGAAGTGAAGAGTGAAGCCTTATCCTCTATTGAAGAAGATGGTGGATGCGCTGAAAAAGAATCGGCTCCATTAGCGCCTCAAAGGCCTTCTCTTGGCAAGAAAAAACTCGGCATTAAGAAACTCCAGAGCGACGTATTGAATGCTGGATATGTTGCTAGATTTACATTCTCGCTGCTCGCGTCATGGCTTGGACTCACTTCAGGCCAGATTGCTCGAATTGCATCATCGTTTTACGAATGGGATACCGTTCCCGAAGCCGTTCAGACGATTATCGATCGTCTTGTCAAAAAGACTTATTTAGAATCAGTCGCGGTCAGTGACAATACTCAATATTTCCTAACGGTCCCTGCTGCTGTACTTTGTAGCAAAGAAACCGTATATAACTACAAGAATGCTTGCCGAAAATCACCTTGGTTAATACCGATGCCGGAGAGCAGGATTTCAAACGGCATTAGAAATATAGACACGGCTGCTGAGCGCATCAAAGATATTAAGTCCAGGGACATTGTAGAGGTTTTGCGTTCATACGACCTTCTGATTGATTACTTATGCTATGTCGAAGATTCAAATTCGGGAGTGAACAAATCAAAACTGCTCGATAGCCTCTTTGGGAGTACTCCTTCTGCTGTTTTGGTCTATTTTAATGATCAGCTCATTAACTGCGTCCTCGCTCCCGAAGGCGAAAGACTTTCGTTGGAAGGCAACAACGTTCTGTCCAACGTTGCGCCAAAAGAAAACGTCGATAGCGCAAATATCGACCATTGGTTCGTTCTAAAGGATGGCTTATTAGAAGACGCTTTTGCGAAACTTGAATTCGCGGATGAAGAAGACGAAGATAATACGCCATTACCTTCATCATCTGAATCCTTGGAATCAGACCAAGGTCCTGCTGACTTCGCTATAGACTCCGAGGTTGTCATTCTGAATGAGGTGCATGAGTGCGATCGTAATAATCTCACCTCAACTGATGATTCAAATGAGGCAGAGGGTGTGGCGGTCGATTCGGGCGCCCAAGAAGCCGAACATGAAAACTCTGATGTTTCTATTCATCCTGACATCACGGATGAAATGGATTCGAACCAAATGGCCAGCATACTTGTCAAACGCAAGATGCCTCCATCAGACGATGAAGCTCGACTATTTGTCGGCAAGCTGCTTAATGAGCAAAATAGAATCCAATCGCTAGTTGCAGCGCAATATTTTCTTAAGGCCCTCTCGTTGGAGGGCGATCGACCTTGGGCTCAGTTGGCTTCACTTCAGATGGCCTATGGCTGCGATTCTAAAATTGAACGTCACCTGTATCGCGGCTCCGAATTGAAGGCTGCGTTTCCTACCGTTACTGCCGATACTAGCGCCTTACAGCTGGCCGCTTATTGTAGGGCAATGGTCGCTCCTGCAGTTGCCTATGACTATGAGCTGCATGCGACCGCGGAAACGTTTGGCAAGAACTTTGATGAGCTCTTTCCGCAATTTGTTGTATTAAAGCCGCTGTTTAATGAGCTGCTCAAAATATGGGATGTTTCTCCGGAGCGAGGTCTTGATAGTCAGATAGTTGAGATGCTCGGTGGAGAGGAGAGAAGAGACCAGGCAATAGCCGAGACCGAAAGTAAGGCAAGGCTGCTATGCGCGCCTCCTAAAGTAAAGGCGATGATTAAAGGCATCCCCGAATTTCTTGAGTTGAGTTTTGGCGATTCGAGCGATCTTGGCTCTGTTCTAACGATTGTTGCTAATGATGACCGCGAATCTCGTCCTCTAATTGAAGACGTTCTTGCTCAGTTCAAGGTTGGCAGTTCCGATGCCGAGCAGGATAAAGCCATTTCTGACTTTATCGATTCGAAATGGCGTATGCCTACAACAAAATTGATGAGCAACAGAAGGAACGCTTGCTAGAAATAGCTCGTCTGAACATGGGATTCTTCTTTGACTTGGAAGACTATGCCAATTGGAAGTGGTTCCTTAAGGGACTTCAGAAGCAGGTCGATGATCTTTCGCTTTCGCGTAAGACCGATCTTGATCGCAGGCTATCTTCTTGTCGTCGTAAGATCCAAGGTAAAAAATCCTCCTTGCTCGATAAGGCTACCGTTTTGTTTGAAGAGGGCAACTATGCTGTAGTTGAAGAGTATTTGAATAGAATAGATGCTGGCAAGCTTGATTTGGACGTAACGCCTATTACCGAGAGCGATGTTTTCTCGGAGTTTATTAGCGATGATGTTTATAAACAGCTATTTGATTGTTGCAAGAAATCTAACAACCGAAACGATTTTGCCAAGTTCGCAAAGTCCTATATTAATAAGAATGCTCCGAAGAGTTGGGATACTGATTACAAAGATTCAGGCTATAAAGAAAACGCCTTGAAAATGGTTGGAAGTTGGCCAAAGCGCGGAAATAAAACCGGAAGTGCCGATTGCAAGGATATTGCTACATTCTTGAGAGCTCTTGGATTGTCTGTTAGGCAAGTTGAACGCACTTCTCAAGGCCAAGCTAGGTACTCCGCGTCGCTACGCCCCGCTTCTCGCGGAATGACTCAATACAGTCATCCTATTGCGGCATTTGGCACTAAAATGCCGTCAAAGCTAGATGTTTTGCTGTTGTTCGGTTCATTATCGCCTAGAGATATCTTGTCTAAAGTTCGTGCTGCCGGACTGACGAGGATGTCCCTCGTATTTGTTGATAGCCCAATGAGACTCGAGGATAAAAGAGCCTTGGCAGAGCTATCACATGCGAGCAACAATCATCTTCAATTTATCGTTATTGATCAGGTCCTTGCATTGTTCTTGGCCTTGCACGAAGAGCCCGAACGTCTTCAGTTAATGCTGAAGTGCGCCTTGCCTTTTACGTTTTATCAACCATTTGTACGCGATGGCGGTCCTACCCCAGACGAAATGTTCTGCGGCAGGGATGCTGAGCTAAGAAGCATTATGGATCCTGGTGGAGCCATAATCGTCTATGGTGGCAGACAGTTGGGCAAGACTGCGCTTCTTCAAAGAGCCGAAAGCCTCTGCCAAAAACCTGATTCCAAAGAGTTCGCAGTCTATGTCAACATTCTTAATTGCCTGACTGAAAAGGATGTTGCCTGTAAGGTTGCTGAGGCTTTTGGTGCAAAAGCTGAACTTTCGCTTGGAAAGGTTGAGGACATTCGGTCCCTTGCGGCAGCGATTGCTAAAGCCATGAACTCCAAGCTTGCTTCCAGGGTTCTGTTGCTTCTTGATGAGTGTGATAATTTTCTCAATGCTATTGCTGAGCACCATTACAGGGAGCTCCAGCCTCTTATCGACCTAAAAAGTGAATCTACTAATAGCTTTAAGTTTGTGATTGCGGGCTTGCATAATGTTTGCAGAGCAAAAAACGCTATTCAGGAGAACGGCTTCTCGGGCCAAGTTGGTTCACCCATTTGCGTCAAACCATTATCACCCCAAGAAGCGCTGCAGCTAATTTCTAGGCCGCTGCTTTATTTGGGCTTCCAAGTTGATAGGTACCCTCATCTGGAGACCATCCTTACAAACACAAATTACTATCCAGGAATCATCCAGTTCTTTGGGCATACACTGGTTGAAACCATGAAAGAACAGTATGGCGTTTATTATCGTGCTGCTGATGGACAGCCTCCGTATCCTCTCCTTGAGGAGCAACTTGGCGAAATCATTAACAAGAATGATTTGAACAACAGTATTAGAGAAAAGTTCAGGCTCTCTCTGGAGCTCGATGAGCGATACTTTATGCTTGCTCGGTGTATCGCCATGTTGAGCTTTGCTGCAGAACGCGAGGATGATCAGAAGTCCCTGCTTGACGGCTTCAGTATCGACGCTATTCAGAAATCAGCGATCGAATTCGACATCTCATGCCTAAAATGCGAATCCCAGAGCGCTCTGGAGATACTGCTTGACGAAATGGTCGAGATGGGTATTTTGACTAAACCTTCTATGACTGTTCATTGTTATAAACTGCGCAGGCATTCGTTCTTGAATATCATCGGACCCAATGAAGATGCTGTTTTCGATGACATCATCGAAGCTAATGAGTGCGCTAAGGTTTAAAGGAAAGTGTGGCTTCATGGGCATGGACCATTCGTACATATGGTGGACCAATGTTACGGGTCCTCAGATGTTTATAAAATCAGTCGTGAGTTCTCTCTCGGACAATTACAATGTGCGATTGCTTCTGCCCAAGTTGTGCCCTTGGCCAAATAGGATGAGGGAGTTAATTGCTGAAGCCGCCCAAAGCGAATACGCGCTGGAAGGTGTCACTATTGATGTGGTCACACCGGATGATTTTAACAATGCTCAGAGTCCAGTTGAAGTGCTGCTTGATCGCTACGCTCTGAATGACGTAAGACGAAGATATAGGAATTATTACAATCCCGCTGAGTATCTTATCCAGAATCACGTGTTGAAAGACAGAATCGTCTGGTTGACAGGTTTTGAGCCGAAAGACATTAAAACTTGGATGGGCTTAATCTGCGGGTGGCCATCTACAACACCTTTAGATGGATTGTTTGTTGTAGAGACTTCTTTTGATGGATGGTCTTCGCTGGATCAAAATGAAAATGATGGGTGCAAGACTATCAGTTATCGTGATTGCATAGGCGAGTATAGCGTTTCGTTATTCAATGGTTTACTTGTGGATGAAATGCCTTCAATGGCTTTTTCGGGTCAAGAAAAAAGCTACTGCGCCTCGCTGCTCTCCAACGTCTGCGGTGGGGACGTTGAGGTGTCAGATATCTTATCCGAGAACCTCGAACTTATGCTTGATAACAGCTATGATGTGCTCTGTTCTGTTTTAGATTGCTTTGATAATGATAGGGTCAAAGCTGATCATAATAATGTTCTTGCTATCGCTCTGCGAGCCGATAAGGGCTCAATCGATCGAAGAGTCTGGAAAGCACAGGTCGAGATTCTGTTCCCCATCTTGGAGGCTAGGCGATTGGCGGTGATAGCAAGAGTACGTGATCAGCTTACTGCCGTTTTGGAAAGCAGTGATGTCTCTCAATTTGGCGAGCGCGTATCTGAACCCGAGGATGTTGAACTCGGAACCCTTGTATACCTAATGGCGCAAACTAACGATGACGGCGAAAGACTTTTATATATCCCCGATCGAGAGCTCAGGAACGAAATCCATCTTCTTCGCGAATGCCGCAATATTATTGCGCACCACAAAATATGCGAATGGAGCCAAGTTAGATGGTTACTTGAATCAAGTGGAGATTCAGACGTATAAATTTCTAGATAAGACACTTTCGCAATAATGCATTTATTGATTGGCTGGCCCATGGTTAAACGTCTCAATATTAATCGATATAAGAAATTAAACGATATTGCTATTGAATTTGACTGTGGCGTTAATGCCATATCGGGAACGAATGGCACTTGCAAGACTACCCTGCTGCATATGATCAGCAACGCATACAAAGCTGTCAGCAGGAAAGATCACCAATTTAAAGATCCCGAAGCATTAAGAATGATTAATTCTCTCAATGCTCAAGTGAATACGAAGATCGAAAAATTAGCAAAAGGTGATAGGCAGTATAATAACCCTGCCCCTGGCTATAAAGAGGGGTCGTTGTTTGAAGTCGAGTATTTAGATGGTTCGCGACTGTCTTTTAGAAAGCATAATTCGGCCGTCAATAATCGATATGCAATTAAGCCCTATTACAAAAAAGGCAGTCATGATAGGTTGCCAGCCAAGCCAGTGCTTTATCTCGGACTGGCTCGTCTAATTCCTTGGGGAGAATATCAAGACGACGGTGCGCTGAAAAACTCATCATTCATACTCCCTGAGGACGCCCAGTCTGAGCTGAGCGATCTTTATGCTCGAATCACCGGAATTCACGCAAGCTCATTTCAAGCACAAAGTCTAAGAGACATTAAGAAAAGACAAGAATTTAGCACGGATATTGAAGGCGTAGATTCAAATACAGTATCTAGCGGCGAAGAGAATGTCTTGATACTTCTAACCGCCTTGCTCTCATTAAAAAGATATTATGAGGCTTTGGACGAGAGCTCTCAATCGGAAACGGTTTGTAGCCTATTGCTTGTTGACGAGCTTGATGCAACTCTGCACCCTTCGTTCCAATATGCTTTGCTTCAATTGCTTATTGAATACTCGACGCTATTCCATATTCAAATAGTCTTTACTACTCACAGTATCTTTATGTTAAAGCAAATGTTTAAAGAAAAACAGAATGTAATTTACCTGTATGACGGCGCAGGTGTTGTTTCCAAAATGGACAACCCTGATATTGAAAAAATAGAGATGTATCTCACAAATAGATCCCGAGCGGACCTATTCTCTGAAAAGAAAATACCTGTATTCACCGAAGATGAAGAAGCAAGGTGCCTCATTCGCCTGTTGATATCCCATCTATGCAAACAGGCAGATGGATTTAATCACTTAAACAGACATATCCATTTGATCGACGGAAATCTTGGCGGTGACGTTATATCTAGCCTATTTAAAGATTCCCAATTAAGACAATCCGCCATTGCGTCGTTCGCTATTCTCGACGGTGATAAGCCTTCGAATCTTTCCAAAAACACAATTGCCTTACCCGGAGATGGATCGTCGCCCGAATGGCTATTATTTGACTACGCAATTAAATTGTCAACTGATGGTAACAATCCCTTCTGGGCTGACGAATGCATTCAAGGTGAAGGTTTTTCCATAAGTAATTTTAACCAATGGATCAAGCCTGAAATAGATGAGGCGCGCAACGTTGTTGGCGGTGGCCAAAAGCGGGAGAAAGCCAAGGCAGTTTTTAACAGGAATATACTATTTTTCACGTATGTCTTTAAGGCATGGATGCTTGATTCCGCAAATGCAAGGGATATAAGGAAATTTGGATTCAATCTCCAGGCCGTTTACCATAAAACAGCCAACTATCACCGTATTTTCATTCCATCAACTGTTGATTTCGGTATTTATACTTTTAAGTACGAATAGACTGTAAAATATTCTGATTTAAAAAATAGTCAATTGTTAGCATTTGCGCAAGCTAAGGAGGTGTAGTTAGTGCCGGCAACACTTACGCCAGTGCGATATCCAGGGGGTAAGACGAAGATTTACCCTGAAATCAAATCGATACTTGAAGCAAACAACCTGCTTGGGCACGCTTATGCAGAGTTATTTGCAGGAGGAGCAGGCCTCGCTATTAAGTTGCTTCTAAAAAATGACGTTAAATCGATTGTAATTAATGATTTTGATCCTGCTGTGTATTGCATGTGGGACGTGATAGTAAATCACAGCGAGGAGTTATGCGAATTTATCAATGACGCAAAACTTAATATAGATACATGGAAATCGATGCGAGAGATTTATCGTTCAAAGGATGTCAGCGATAGCCTTGCGTTAGGTAAAGCATGCTTTTATCTTAATAGAACCAATGTCTCTGGTATTTTGAGCGGCGGAGTTATAGGCGGTCTAGACCAAACTGGAACTTATAAAATGGATGCTCGATTCAATCGCAAAACGCTCATTGCTAAAATACAACGAATTGAAGAATATAAAGACAGAATTGAAGTTACGAACCTTGATGCTGAAGAGTTTATAACTCGGCGATTAACAGATTCCGAACTGTTTGCATATCTTGATCCTCCTTACGTCCAAAAGGGTCCCGGTTTATATCGAAGTTCTTTTACTAACGAGAAGCATCGCTCATTAGCCCGTAAAATCGGTAGTGCACAGAGTAAATGGGTTGTAACTTATGATGCAGACGTATTGATTAAATCCATTTACAACGATTACGAACAGAGTAATCTTGAAATTGGATATTCTGCCAATCTAAAAACTGTTGGCAAAGAGAAGATAATACTTGGGCCAGGACTTATTTGGCCCGCTAGTCTTAAATCATAGCTCTTTTAGAACGATCGACTTACCGGTGGCTTCAAGACCGATCAGGCATTAGCCACCGGTAAGTTGTTATACTAATTAGACCACATTAACCTTATGATGTTTCCGGCCAATCTAGAAACACGGACAATGCTCTCTTTGTCGGCAGACAGCGTGCCGTGAGCCCATTTTGATAGAATTCCCTCAAAATTGTATTTGCCATCTATCCATTCGCTATTCAATGTAATCTCATTAATATCTTCAAAGTTGGCGGTCTCCGTCATTTTCTTCTTGGCTTCTTTTAAAAAGGGCTTTAAAGCGCCATCCTTGCAATCATTATTAGGATCGCTTGCTTTAAAGTACTCTTGTGCGCATATTTCTAGTAGCAGTCGCATTGAAAACGCAACTATTGGAAGATAATGGAATCTCTTCTGTTCATTCTTTAAATAAAAATGGTAAATGTCGTCGATGGCTCGATATAGCTCATTTGATCTGCTGCCTTTCGGTCGAAGCATTCCGCCAAACAGAACCTCTTCTTTGGTTTTTACTGGTTTTCTCCTCTTATGGGGCAAAGCCTTCGCGGTGGACATTTCTTTTCTATTGTTTGGGGCGTTGCTGCCACCCAGCTTGGTAATTGGCTTGCTTTCATTAAATGAAGAAATGTTGGCGTACCTGTCTGGATTTAGCTCAATTAGCGCATCCTTCAGTCTGCCGGCGTTTTTCCTTGCTGAGCTCAGATCCTCATTTCTAATCCGTGCGATATCTTTCAGAATTTCGACGGCTTCCTCGAGATTATGATTAGTTACGAGCTCGTTATTCTTAATTGAAAATCCAATTTTGTTTAAATTCGATTCAGTTAACAACCTTTTCTCGACATATTCTTCGTTTAATTTTTTATTCGTCGCTACAATTCCGCCTGTAGCTTCATCAAGCAACATAAGAGGGCCCTTGGGCTGTCCCCTAAAGTTATGCAAGAATTGTTCGTATTGAAGCTTGCCCCACTTATTCGAAGATCGATGGATTCGTTCGACAATCTCTAAAGCAATTTCTTTTGTGCAAACATTACAAGGTAAGACCGTTAGATTGCGTAACTCCGGTTCCACTTCAAAGACACCGATCCTATTAAAGGCATCCTGATATAAATCTGGATCTTTAATACACTTCAATAGGGCTACGCGACGATTTCCGTCATAGACGGTAAATGTATCGTCCGCATTTGCGACAACTACAGGTATCTCGTTTAGATGGTAACGTTTGTCCATTTCAACGATTAATGAGTCTAGATTCCAGTTATCACTATCATTAACAATCGCCCTTTTAGTGATTTCAGAATCGCTCATGCTCTCATCCACAGGGTCTCTAGGATTCTCGGTCCATAAGCGTAGTTTTGATAACGGTATAGGTTTAATCGCTTGTTCAGGCATCATTACAACAACTCCATAAGGAAAGATCGATGAACTATCAAAATTATAGTGAGTCACAATGCTCGCTAGCTGTGGAATCAATCTCAATACCGGCATTAAATGCATTCACCTGAAGATGACGTAACATCCATTCACAGGGTAGGGAGAGTTTAATCGTTAACATGCAGCACCTAATGATAATGGTCGTATTCTGACAACTGCCGTAAGAGCCCAATTGAGGGTCAATAAACTCGCGAAGCCCCCAGACGGCCCATTGCGGACGTTATGCAGCCCCTCCTTTCACCGACTGGCAAAACGATTTACACCTAATTTCGGGGTTCGTTTACAGGCAATTCGTTCGCCACTCGCCGATCTCGCTACACTAATAACTGCTGCTACCAGGTAGTTTCCTGGCGCAGTTTCCATTGGCTCTTGCGAAGATCGGAGCGGTTATGTTTGCTGCCGCGTTCCACACCAGCCGTCACTACATCCTGTTTACTGCCATGGCCTGCCTATGCGTTTTGCTGGGCGGGCCTTCTTATGCCGCGGGCGCGGAAAGCCTGTTCATTGCGGGCGTCACGTACTACGAGCCGGGTGTATCGGGTCCCGGGTGGGCCTGGACAGATGCCGGCCATCTGGAGCTTACCGGCTACGCGGGCGAGGCCATCGGCGCGGACGACGACCTGGTGGTGACGCTTGTGGGGCAAAACTCCGTGGTTGAGACGAGCGCGCCCGACGTGGACATCTCGCGGTGCGGCATGGAGGTGTGGGGCGATCTGACGCTCCGCGGCACCGGGTCGCTGGTGGCTACGGGCTCGCAGTGCGGAATCTACGTGTCGGGGACGCTCGCGGTGGACGGCTGCAAGGTTGACGCGCGTGCCGATGGCGCCGGCATCGCAGATGCGCGGGTGGCCGGCGTGATCGCGGATGGTCTTGCCGTTCGCGGCGATGGGCGCGTTGTCGCCGCGGGCGCGGGCTCCGGGGCGGG
>ERZ791611.248-NODE-248-length-59608-cov-46.025557_pt1 | contig 59608 bp, 62 predicted proteins | sample MGYA00510275_ERZ791611 | MGnify/ENA primary metagenome ERZ791611 (study PRJEB30046, sample SAMN00791912) | human gut metagenome | study: EMG produced TPA metagenomics assembly of the A metagenome-wide association study of gut microbiota in type 2...
CGCGGCCGCCTCCACCGCGCCCCCGCCGGCGCTCGTCGAGGCCGAGAACAGGCAGGTCAGGTTCCTGGCCGCCCGGATATCGGAGGCCCTCGACGAGGCCGGGGCCCTCGAGGCCGAGACGGCGGCGCTGCTCGAGGGCGACGAGACCTACGCGTGCCTGCTCACCGTGCCCGGCGTCGGCCCGAGGACCGCGGCGCAGCTCGCGGTGTCGGTCGACATCGGGAGGTTCCCGGACCACGACCACCTGGCCTCGTACTGCGGCATAGCCCCGAGGGTGAGGAGCTCCGGCACGTCGGTGAGGTCGGTCAGGGCGTCCAGGCGCGGCGACGCGAGGCTCAAGTCCCTGCTGATCTTCTCGTGCAACAGCCTGGTGAGGTCCTCGGGGCGCTACGGCGAGTACTACCGGGCCTGCAGGGCGCGGGGAATGGGTCACGGGCGGGCGCTCAAGGCCGTCGCGAGGAAGCGGCTCAGGGCGATATACGCCGTGATGCGCGACCGGGTGCCCTACCGGGAGTAGCCCCGACGGTTGACAAAACTATAGGAACACCCAATGACTACTTGCGACCAAGACATCGGCGTTGCCTTGGCATTGTCAGCGAAAACGCCCCTAAGCGAGCAAGGTGACGTGAAAGAGGAGGGCATTGACCTTCTGGTCATGCCCGACGATTGAACGTCAGATTGCCGCTTAGGGGCGTTTGCAGCGTCGAGCCGTTACGGCGTTTGATAAAACGCCGTAACCCTACAGTTCAGTCACGACAACGCTGTTGTAGATCTCGTCCCAGCGGTCCATGACCAGGTGGCCGGTCTTGGGATCCATGGCGTTGAGCTTGCCGCAGGTATTGGCGGTCTTGAGCACCGTGACGTCGTCGGCACCAGCAGCAATGGCATGCGCAAAGCCGGCGATGGTCGAGTCACCGGAACCCGTCGCGTTCACAGCCGCAATCGCGGGCGTCTTGGCGCGGAACGCGCGGCCCTCATGGAAGCCCACCGAACCGGCAGCGCCCATCGAGACGACGACCCAGGGAATACCGGCAAAGCGGCCATCGGCGGCAAGCGCCTCGCGCAGGGCATCGACATCATCGGTCGTAAAGGACGTACCCAGCAGGCCGTTAATCTCGGTCAGGTTGGGCTTCACGAGCTCAGGCTTAGCGTCAGATTCCAGCGCAGCCTCCAGCGATGCACCCGAGGTGTCGAGCAGCACCTTGGCGCCCGCCTCCTCGGCGATCTTGACGAGCTCGGCATAGTAGCCAGCATCGACGCCGCGCGGCAGCGAGCCCGAAAGCGTCACAACATCCGCCTTCGCTGCAAGCTCGGCGAACTTAGCCGTAAAGGCCTCGAGCTCGGCGGGAGCGATCTGCGGGCCGCTCTCCAGCAGCTCGGTCTGATTGCCCTCGTGCAGGATATTCAGGCAAATGCGCGTCTCACCGGCGATGGGCACAAAGTCGTTCTTGACGCCGTCGGCATCCATAAGCTCGGCCATATAGGCACCCATGTGGCCGCCGAGCAGGCCGGTCGCGAGCACATCGTCGCCCAACTGCAGCAGCACACGGCTCACGTTGAGGCCCTTGCCGCCAGCGGTCTTTTCAGGCGTCACGCGGTTCACGTCGTCGATGATCAGCTTGTCGAGTTGATAGCGCGTATCGATCGACGGGTTCATGGTAACGGTCAGAATCATGTTGAACTCCTGTTTCCGGGGCACGACACGCGCGGCCCCAAACATACGATAGCTCGTTAAAGGATCTCGATCTCAAAACCGCGGGTGACGGTCTCCCCCGGCTTGGCAACCAGGCAGCCACGCTTGTGCTCCAGAATATCGTCCTCGTCGGAGCAGGTGGACAGGCCGCCCCACGGTTCCACGGCCACAAAGTCGCCCTCGGGCTTGCTCCACACAATCAGGTATGGCATATCGGGGAACGTCAAACGCACTCCCTTGTCCCCGGTTTTCTCGGTCAGCGTAACCACGCGGCTGTCGAGCACGTCAAAGATGGTCTCCGCGAAGTCGAAGAGTTCGTGGGTCAGCGGCAGGTCGTGGCCGACCATCGGGTTTTTGCTGCGATGCTCGACATCAATCAAGCCCGTCGAGGGAACGGCAGTACAGAGCTCGGCGACCTCACGCTGATCAAAACGAAGCTCATAGTCGTCATAGGACTCGCCCTCGTCGAGCGGGCACTTAAAGCCGGGGTGGCCACCCACAAAAAACGGCATGTCCTCGGTACCCTCATTGGTCACCTCGTACGACACGGCCACCTTTTCCGAATCGATCGTGTAACGAGCAACAATCTTAAACGGATACGGATACTGCTCGAGCAGCTCGGCGTGGTCGGCAGAGCTTAGGCTCAGCGCAACCATGTTGTCGCCCTGCTCCTCGAGCTTCCACTCCTGCTTGCGGGCAAAGCCGTGGCGGGCAAGCTTGACCTCGCGGCCGCCCATGGTCATCGCGCGGCCGTTACGAAGGCCACCACAGATCGGGAAGCAAATGGGCGCCTGGCCCGACCAGACCGAAGGATCGCCCTGCCACAGGTACTCGCGGCCGTTAGCTTTAATCGAAGTGAACGATCCGCCAGCCGTGCTCAGCGCCACACGAATAGAACCGTTATCAAGAATAAACTCCATAGGAGCCTTCCCTTTCTTACGACAGCCCGCCAAGTCAATAGGGCTGATAGAAAACCGGCCCGCGCCCCCTCACAGAAACGCGAGCCGTCAATTGAAAAGCTGCAGAATGCCGGGTACCGCCAAAACGAAGCACACAAGCTCAGCAAGCAAACGTGTTATCGGAGCAGCTAGCTGTACCAGAAAGCTTCGCAACAAAAGGGGCAACCTCACAGGCACCCTCAACGTCAGCGAGCGGCGCGCAGCGTCGACCCGTTACGCGGTTTGGTAAAACCGCGTAACCCCCTTAGTCGTGGTATTCGCCGCGGTCCCACTTCTCGAGGAACTCGTCAAAGAAGTGCGGGTCGGCCTGAGCCTCGGCGTCGGCCTTATTGCAAGCGTCAATCTTGGCGATCAGGGCGTCGTGCTCGGGAGTCTTCTCGTAGGGCTCCTCCAGGAAGGCAAGCATAATGTCGGCCATCAGGAACTCACCGGTGATCTTACCGCCAAAGCCCACGATGTTGGCGTTGAGCTCGCGACGGGCATACAGGGCAGAGGTCATGTCGCGAACCAGGGCGCAGCGAGCGCCGGGAACCTTGTTGACGGCGTTGGTGATGCCGATGCCGGTGCCGCACAGGGCCACGCCAAAGTCGGCCTTGCCGCTGGCAACAGCCTCGCCCACGGCCTTACCATAGATGGGATAGTGCGTACGGGTGTGGCTGTAGGTGCCGCAGTCGAGCACCTTGTAGCCAGCCTGCTCCAGGCGGTCGGCCAGATAGATCTTCTCGTCCGTAACGATATGGTCGCAACCGATTGCGATGGTCTTCTTCATCAGAACGTCCTTTCGTCTGAATTCACAAGTTGAGGTAGAAGTTCGAGTTCTCGGTGGCTCTCGTTAGGCCATCTTGTTGAGCATGTCGACACGGATCTGGTGACGGCCGCCGGCGTACTGAGCGCGCAGGAACTCGCGGGCGATCTTCTTGGCGACCTCGGTGCCCACAACGCCCGGGCCCATGGTGACCATGCGCGAGCCGTTGTGCTCGCGGGTCATGTAGGCGGAACGCTCGTCGGAAATGTTGGCGACGACCATGCCCTTGATCTTGACGGCGGCCATATAGGAGCCGACGCCGTACTTATCGAATGCGAAGCCCTGGGAATCCTTGTGCTCCAGCAGGTCCTTGGCAACGGCGGTCGCGGAATCGACAAAGTCCGCAGCAGGGGTCTCGGAATAGTCGACGACCTCGTGACCGTCGGCGATGAGCATCTCCTTGATGGACTCCTTCATCGACATACCGTCGGCATCGGAAGCGATTACAACCCTCATGACATCCTCCTTGAGAGATACGCAGGTGCGTAGTTTCTGTTTGGAAGTGTTGAATCGCGCTCAGGTCCGGGCATCTGAATGTGCGGTTCTTCACTGTTCATGTTTATTTGAACACATTCGAACATCGGGTGCAACCATTATTTGTTTATCTTTGTTCTTTTTTGAACAAATACCGTTCACGGTTGATTGCCGACCGTTTGAGCCCGGCGCAGACGTAGCGACCATGTGTTCAACAGACAAAAGGGCGGCCGAGAACGTGTCTCGGCCGCCCTTCTTACGGTTGATCTTCCAAAGATCGCTTTGCCGCCTACTCAGACTGCCCACTCTTCTTGGCATGTTTGGACGGAGCGCTCAAGAAACGACCCGTCAGATAGTTCGCGGGACCGGAGACATCAATCCCCAGCAGCACGTGTCCTAGCCATAGGAACGCCACGAGCACCAGTAGAGGAATCACGCACGAGGTCACGATCATCACGATGACGCCTTCGATGAGGTCGGTCACCTGCTGCACGATCTTGTCGGTCATCTGCTTGGCACCGCTGGTCACCGACGTGACCAGGCTCGAGGCCCCGTCAGTCAACTGCTCGAGCACGTTTTTGGACTCCGTGGTCTCGGACTTTTTCTTGCTCGATTTTGTGCTGGTCTCGGTCGACTTCTCCGCGGTATCGGTCTTTTCCGCAGCGTCCGCTGCCTTTTGCTCGGCCTGTTCAATGCTGACGCGATATGTCTCGTCGACCTTTTGCGATACCCATACGCTCGCGGGCACAAGCGCCATGCCGATCACGGCAACCACCAGCACGCGCGTCGCCACACGGCGCAGGACAGCGCTCGTGCTCCAGCGCCCATGAACGCCAAGCGACACCGCAAAGAGCACCAACGCAAACGGGATTAAGATGCCCAAGCCAACCGACCACAAAATCGTGAGCAAATATTTCTCGAGGTAGAGCACGGCGAGCACGATGCCCAGGTTACCCGAAAGCTGCGCGAGCTGCTCGGCGACCGGCGTTCCCGTATCACCAGGCAGCGCGGTAATGCCCGCAGACAGCGCCACGCACGAGGTCGTGAGCGCCAGTACGTTACCTTTCTTTTGGTCGATAACCTCGATGGTGGAGTCCCAAGTTTTGGTATCGGCGAAATGCGGACGAGCTACAAAGCCCGACAGCAACGCCAGCACCACGAGCGCAACAATAAAGCCAATCTGCAGCTTTTTGTTTGCGCACACGACATCGGACAGGCTGGGCTGCAGCTCGGTTACCGTCGTGTGCTCGGTTATCTGGACAGGACGCCCATGAGCCATCTCGTGCGCGCCTCTTTTTTGTATTGACCCGTTATCCGGCATTTGGATACCTCCTCAGTCCGGCGTTTAATGCGAAAGGAAGTATACCCACCGAGCAAAAATCGAACGGGAGGACCAACGGAGCGCAACAAGACTGTCCCCAATGACTATTTCGGGATGAGTTGCGGTGGAATAGGGATTGTTTTGCGCCCGCCGGCCCCTATTCAGTCCCTATTTCACCGCAACTTGGAGGAGTGCAGAAAAAGCCCTGCCGCGGGTAACGGCAGAGCTTTTGGAAGGGGACTTGGTTGTGAGAGCTCGTTAGGCGAGCTTAGCCTCGAGTGCGGCGATGCGCTTATAGGCATCGATGGTAAAGCGGGTCTGCTTCTCCAGGATCATGGTGGTCATGAGAGTATCCTGAGCGTGAGCCATGATGAAGGTCATCTCCATCTCACCGCCGCCGGCCTCCTGCGAAAGCAGCTTGGTCTGCGTGTCGTGGGCGCCAATGAGTGCATCGCTCGCATCCTTGTGCAGCTGTTCGGCCTTCTCAAAATCACCCTCGCGAGCAGCATCGAGCGCTGCAAGCAGATCGGTCTGGGCGTCGCCCGCGTATGCGACAATCTCGAATCCAACCATCGAGATTTCTTCTTTGGTTGCCATATTGCGTTCCTTTCACATATGAACCAACGGAGAGCATCGCGTCCGGGCATACGCGCTGCGCTGTGTATGGCAGGAACATTAACATTCAAACAAAAAAGAACAGCGCAAAACGTAATTTCGAGCTGTGAACGGTTGCTTTTCACCCGTGAACGGTTTTTAAACCAATCTGAACATTCTCGAACACAATTAGCGGCAACCCAAACAGGTCCGCACCCTAGCGTACATCGCGCACCGTATCGCCCTCGACGAGCACACCCGGAAACAGCATGTGCTCCACACCGGGTGCAGCGCCCTCGGCGCCGGCAATCTTGTCGACCGCCCACATGCCGACGCGCTTGTTGTCAAAGCGCACCGTAGCCAGGCGACGATCGGGCACGATATCGCCCAAACTATCGTCAACACCCACCACGCTTACGTCCTGGGGCACGTGCTTCCCGCGCGACTCGAGCCCGCGAATGCAGCCGTAGGCCATGGCATCGTTGGAAGCATAAATGGCTGTGCAGTTCGGATCGTCCGCAAGCACCTGGCCGGCGGCATATCCGCTCTGTGCCGTCCAATCGCCACGGACGAGTCGCGGCGGCTCAATACCATGCGCGCGCAGCGTCTCGCGCCAGCCCTCCTCGCGACGCATGCCCGAAAGCGAGCGCTCGGGACACGAGATAAAGTGCACAGTCTTGTGCCCCTGCCCCAGCAAGTACTCGACAACCTGACGCGAGCAATCGAACTGGTCGTTATCGACCGTCGAGCACAGCGGGTGCTCCAGCATGGTAACGAGCACCGTCTGCATACCGGGCAGCGGCTCGAAGGTGCCAAAGTCCGCCGGCATGCGGTTCATAATCACAACCATGCCGTCCACCGGCAGTGCGCTCATGCGCGACGATGCGCTCTCGAGGGTATAGGGGTGTCCGTCTACTTTAGTAAGGGTGATGGCATAGCCGTGTTTGTCGGCAGCGGCGGCAAAGCCCTCCATACGGTCGAGGTTGCCGGTGCCGGTAATGTTGAACATGGCGACGCCGACAGTCTTAAACTTGCCGCGGCGCAGCGATCGACCGGCAAAATTGGGGCGATACCCCAGCTCGCGCATGGCGGCACGCACGCGCTCCTTGGTCTCGGGGCGCACGCTGGGCGAATCGTGCACCGTACGCGAGACTGTCTGCTCCGAGACGCCCGCGAGACGCGCCACGTCCTTAACGGAAACCGATTTTTTAACAGCGGCCATAGGTCGATCTTTCTATGTCAACGATGCCATCGCGGGCATCCCAACAGACAAAATGAACGCCTCCAAGTATATCCAACGCCTCTCCTGCCATACGCTCACCACCCAAAACCTACCGTTCACCGACAATCTTGCTTCCCCGAACGGCTTTTGTCGATCAAATGTTAACGTTGCCATTGTGCAAACACAGAGCCACCGGGCGGCTCAAACGTTTACGCGCAAGGAACCGACGGTTCGCAGGCACAGGAACCATCGGTTCGCGTCTTTTTTGTGTCGCAAAATGGCAACGTCAACATTTTGGCAACCGAACGCCAAAAGATACCATCGTTGCTAACCCACCGACTCTTAGGAGCATTGCATGGAGCAACTCATCGCCATCATCGAAAAGGGTCAGCCCTTTTTCAACGCGATCGCCCGCAACAAGTACCTCAAGGCGATCCGCGACGGCTTTATCTCCGTCATCCCCATCATCATCTTCTCGTCCATCTTCTGCCTGGTAGCCTCGGTCCCCAACATCTGGGGTTTCTACTGGCCCGATGACATCAACAACGCCCTGTGGAAGTGCTACAACTACTCCATGGGCATCCTGGCCATCGCCTGCGCCGCCACCACGGCCAAGCACTTCGCCGACGCCCAGAACCGTGATCTGCCCAAGAACAACCAGATCAACTTCATCTCGTGCATGTGCGCGGCCATCATCGGCTTCTTGCTCCTTTCGAGCGACACGATCGCCACGGACGCCGCCAGCGGCTTCAACACCACCTACCTTGGTTCCAAGGGCCTGCTGACCGCCTTCATCGCTGCGTTTGTGACCGGCATCATCTACAAGTTCTTCATTAAGCGCAACATCACCGTCAAGATGCCCGAGCAGGTTCCGCCCAACATTTCGCAGACCTTTAAGGACATCATCCCCTTCTCCGTCTGCATCACCGTCTTTTGGGTCTTTGACATCGTCTTCCGCGCTGCCTTTGGCTTCTGCTTTGCCCAGGGCGTCATCCAGGTGTTCCAGCCCCTGTTCACCGCCGCCGACGGCTACATCGGCCTCGCTGTGATCTACGGTGCCATGAGCCTCTTCTGGTTCGTCGGCGTCCACGGCCCCTCGATCGTCGAGCCCGCCATCGCCGCCGCCCTTGTTGCCAACATGACCGACAACCTGGCTGCGTTCCAGGCTGGCCAGCACGCTTCCGCTGTCCTGACCCAGGGTGCCCAGTACTTCGTCGTCTGCATGGGCGGCACCGGCGCCACGCTCGTCCTGGTCTTCATGTTCTGCTTCCTGGCCAAGTCTCAGGAGATGCGCGCCGTCGGTAAGGCAGCCATCGTCCCCGTGTGCTTTGCCGTCAACGAGCCGCTGCTGTTCGCCGCGCCTATCGTGCTCAACCCCGTCTTCTTTGTCCCGTTTGTTTTTGCCCCGATCGCCAACATCTGGATCCTCAAGATCTTTATCGACTTCTTGGGCATGAACGGCTTTATGTACACCCTGCCCTGGACCGTCCCCGGCCCCATCGGCACCATCATGGGCTTGGGCTTCCAGCCGCTCGCCTTTGTGATGCTCGCCCTCATCCTGGTCGTCGACTTTGTCCTGTACTACCCGTTCTTCCGTGCCTATGACGCCCAGAAGTGCGCCGAGGAGGCCGAGATCTCCCAGGAGGAGCTCGCCGCCAAGAACGCCGAGAAGGCCGCCAAGCTCAACGATGCCTTCCAGGGCAAGGCTGACGCCAAGAGCGTTGCCGCCGGCGCTGCTGCCGAGGCCGTGAAGGTCGACTCCCCTGCCGCTTCTGCAGCACCCGCTGCCGAGGCAACGACCGCCAGCGACCTCAACGGCAAGCGCGTGCTCGTGCTCTGCCAGGGCGGCGGAACCTCGGGTCTGCTCGCCAACGCGCTGGCCAAGGCCGCCAAGGAGCGCGGCATCAATCTTGAGACCGCTGCCGATGCCTATGGCAACCACGTGGACATGCTCCCCGACTTTGACCTGGTCGTCCTGGCCCCGCAGGCCGCAAGCTACCTGGCCGACCTGCAGAAAGACTGCGAGCGCGTGGGCAACAAATGCGTCGCCTGCCGCGGTAAGCAGTACATTGAGCTCTCCCAGAACGGCGACAAGTCTCTCGCCTTCATCTCCGAGCAGCTTTCGAAGTAAGTAACGCTCAGGGCCAGCCGACCATCCAAGACCGGCTGGCCCTTCGATTTAGACGATTGGATCATCATGTCCGTTAATCCTGCTAGCGTCACCAATCCGCCTGCGCAGTTTCCCGAGGACTTTGTCTTTGGCGGCGCCACTGCTGCCTACCAGGTAGAGGGCGAGACCCGCACTCACGGTAAGGGCAAGGTTGCCTGGGACGACTTTCTGGAAGCCCAAGGCCGTTTCTCCCCCGATCCCGCTTCGGACTTCTACAACCAGTACCCCGTCGATCTGGAGCTGTGCGAGGAGTTCGGCATCAACGGCATCCGCCTCTCCATCGCCTGGAGCCGTATCTTCCCCGAGGGTACTGGCAAGGTAAACCCCGAGGGCGTGCAGTTCTACCACGATCTCTTTGCCGAGTGCCACAAGCACCACGTTGAGCCGTTTGTCACGCTGCATCACTTTGACACGCCGCTGCCCCTCTTTGAGAAGGGCGACTTCCTCAATCGCGAGACCATCGACGCCTTTGTGGACTTTGCCACCTTCTGCTTTAAGGAATACGCTGACCAGGTGACCTATTGGTTCACCTTTAACGAGATCTGGGCTGACGCCTCCAACACCTACATCGAGGGTACCTTCCCCGACGGCGTCAAAGCTCATCTGGCCGAGGCCTTCCAGTGCGAGCACAACATGATGCTTGCCCACGCCAAAGCTGTGCTGGCCTTCCACAACGGCGGCTTTAAGGGCAAGATCGGCGTCATTCAGTCGTTGGAGTTCAAGTACCCGCTCAACGAGAACGACCCCGCCGACATCAAGGCCGCCAACAACGAGCACGTGCTGCAGAACCAGTTTTTGCTCGACGCCACCTTCCGCGGCGACTATGCCCCCGACACCCTCGAGTGCGCCAACCGCCTGGCCGCCATCTCGGGCGGCACCATCGAGATCCTGGACGAGGATCTCGAGATTATGCGCGAGGCCGCGCTCTACAACGACTACTTGGGCGTTAACAACTACCAGTGCCGCTTCCTCAAGGCTTACGATGGCGAGAACGACCTGCACCACAACGGTACGGGCGAGAAGGGCACCGGCCGCTGGCGCGTTAAGGGTATTGGTGAGCATGTGAACAAGCCCGGCATCCCCACCACCGACTGGGACTGGATCATCTATCCCGAGGGTCTGTTCGATCTGCTCGTCTACATTAAGCAGCGCTACCCCAACTACAAGCAGATCTTCATCACCGAGAACGGCATGGGCTACAAGGACCCCTACAAGGACGGCTTTGTGGACGACCAGCCGCGCATCGACTATATCGAGCAGCACCTGCGCTGGCTGCTCAAGGCCATGGAGGTGGGCGTCAACGTGGGCGGCTACTTCCTGTGGAGCCTGCAGGATCAGTTCTCCTGGACCAACGGCTACAACAAGCGCTATGGCTTCTTCTACGTAGACTTTGAAACCCAGAAGCGCACGCCCAAGGCAAGCGCCTACTGGTACAAGCACGTGGCGCAGACCCGTCGTCTGGACTAAAGACTAGCGGGGTTGCCTGCCCACATAACCTGTCCCCATTTCTCAGCCGGGGGCGGCACGTCACACGGCGCGCCGCCCCCGGCCTTTGTGTTTGGGCGGACCGGGAGCCGTTTGTCTCGATCTGTAACACTAAACCCGGTTTTGGGCGTCTACCTGTTACAGATTGAGACAAACGTACCGGCCAATCCTCTCAATCTCAATCTATAACAGTTAGCCGGTTATTTCGCCCCCCACCTGTTACAGATCGAGATGAACACACGAGCCAACCCTCTCAATCTAAATCTGTAACATCTGGCGGGTTATTTCTCCCCCACCTGTTACAGATCGAGATGAATAGATTAGACCTAGCCGAAAAATCTCAACCTGTAACACGTAGCCGAGTTTTTCAGTCCTAGCTGTTACAGATCGAGACAAACAGGCCGAGCAAGCTACACCCGTAGGTCTTTCACGCTGGAGCATTCGACCAGCACGCCCGAAACAAGCGTACGGCTTCTGGAGCTCGGGGCTTCTAGGCACGCAACGACCTCGTCGGGCGCACGGACACCCAGTCCGCGGTGACGGAACTTCACCGACATATCCCGAAAACTCGATCCCCGGCTTAGCTTGCGCGCATTATCACAATAAACCCCCAACGATACACGGTCCTGCGGTTCAATGAGCCACAGGACCGCATGCCGTCGATCAGATAAAGATCGTCATATACAGAGGTAGATATATCCTATGCCCTTCAGCCCTGAGCTGTTTTGGGTGAAGAACTATCTCTTCTCCGACTCGTCGTTCGAATCGTCTGCCGAAATCGTCAAGCGAGATTGTTGAATACGATTTGGAAGATTTAACTTCAACAGGAGTGACCCGCGGTTTTCCAGCCGCGTCTTCAAAGCCGCGCGAAACAAGAAAATCAATTTCACGCGTTCTGGGCCGACTCCCCTCTGTTTTGGAAGGCTCCTGCCAGCTGTAATAAAAAAGCGAATGCCCCAGACTCTTAAGCTGCTGCGCCACGATGTTCTCGATTAGCATTCCTTTATTAATTGAAATTCTTCCAAATTGAATGTCTCTATGAACATCCATAAGGTCCGGACCATCATCAAACGCCAAGCTCACGAGCAGTCCCGTGTCCGCCATATAGCATTTAAGCGAAGACGCGTCCTCGTGCAGGCGGTAACCCACGCTCGGATCACTGCATAAATAGCAACGGTTAATCAGTCGCGCATCCTCAAGCCAGATTAACGCCGACTCATATGTCTCAAAACGGGACCCCTTCTCCAAGCTGTCAAATTTGAACCGTTTATTTGCCGCAGATAATGCTCATGTGTCGTAAAGAAACACAGAAAAATTTGATAGACAGTCCTACTATATCCGTAAAAAAATGTTTACAAATGGAGCGCACAGAGTTATACTTGTCATCATAGGTTGCCTTGGGTTTCCGCTCTTTGGTATACCCCTTGACGCTGATCACTTCCGGTTCGATCACTTCCGCAGGCTTTTCATCACCGACGGGTGTACCGAACAGATTCAGCTGTCCGTCCAGCTGGTCATGGCGTATTTCACTGGTTGAGCCAAAGACCTTGTTCTTAAGATACGCAAGCTGAGACTGGAGATTCGCGATCAGAAGGTCTTTTTCACTGTCCTTCGCATTGCGTTCTTCCAGCATCTTCTGCAATGAACTTATGAGTTCGTTCTGAGTGCTGATTGTTTTATTCAGTTGTGAGATTGTATCCTTAAGCTCTAAGAGCTGGATATCTTTTACTCCTGAAGGCATGGTCTTCTGCTCCGTTTTTTGATACTTCTATTGTACCATAAACAGGTGCAAAAGCCTAGAAAAATCAAGCGTTTCAGGCACTTTTTATTGCCTTTGGCTGCTCGATCTCAAGACCGGACATGAGCCAGTCAAACTGCCTCCATGTAATGGTTTTCACCTCGTCACGGTTACGTGGCCACCGGTATTTTCCGGTGTTATGATCGAGGCGTTTATATAAAAGCACAAAACCGTCATTCTCATGAAGGAGTGCCTTTATCCTGTCATTGCGTCTGCCGCAGAAAAGGTAGAGCGCGGTGGTATGCTCCGGTTCAAAGTGAAGCTGGTCTCTGATGATGGCGCACAGACCATCGATTGATTTTCTTATATCGGTGTAGCCACAAATGATATAAATATCTGTTGCAGCTGTAATGTCGCCTAGCATGATGCACCTCCCACAGACCGGATGATCTGTGCTAAAAGTGCCGGATCTATATCATTTGAAATCCTGATCAGGGCGGAGCCGAGTTTGATCTCAGCAGTTGCTTCCATACAGTTTGTATCCGTATGATCCGGAAGCACGCTTAAAAGCTGTGGTGTCTCTTCGTGCAGAACAGGCTGGTCAACGATTTCAAGTTTGACAACATCCTGTTGTTCCGAAGGCTTATAGCCTCCCCGGCCTGTTGCCGGCGGAATATCATAGCAGGATTTTTTGCGAAGCCGCTTGACCCAGTTGTAGAATGTACCGGGTTTGATCCCGTGCTCGTTGCACCACTGAAAATCGCTTAGTCCGCTGCTGCGACATTCCATGATGAGCCGGTATTGCTCATCGGCAGTTCGTCTTTCTGTCTGCATAAATGTAACCTCCATAATTGTAGTAAAATGCTTGCTTACTGCTAGATCCTAGCGCCGGATCATAGAGTAAAATGCTGGCATATGTGATTACTACTATTATGGCAAATATATGACCAAGCGAACAGATACCCTTATATTAGGCGCTTACCTTTAAGGAGAGGTTATAATGAACAAAGTAAATATAAAAGATAGTCAAAATTTTATTACTTCAAAATATCACATAGAAAAAATAATGAATTGCATAAGTTTAGATGAAAAAGATAACATCTTTGAAATAGGTGCAGGGAAAGGTCATTTTACTGCTGAATTGGTAAAGAGATGTAATTTTGTTACGGCGATAGAAATTGATTCTAAATTATGTGAGGTAACTCGTAATAAGCTCTTAAATTATCCTAACTATCAAATAGTAAATGATGATATACTGAAATTTACATTTCCTAGCCACAATCCATATAAAATATTTGGCAGCATACCTTACAACATAAGCACAAATATAATTCGAAAAATTGTTTTTGAAAGTTCAGCCACAATAAGTTATTTAATAGTGGAATATGGTTTTGCTAAAAGGTTATTAGATACAAACAGATCACTAGCATTGCTGTTAATGGCAGAGGTAGATATTTCTATATTAGCAAAAATTCCTAGGTATTATTTCCATCCAAAACCTAAAGTGGATAGCGCATTAATTGTATTAAAAAGAAAGCCAGCAAAAATGGCATTTAAAGAGAGAAAAAAAATATGAAACTTTTGTAATGAAATGGGTTAACAAAGAGTATGAAAAACTGTTTACAAAAAATCAATTTAATAAAGCTTTAAAACATGCGAGAATATATGATATAAACAATATTAGTTTCGAACAATTTGTATCGCTATTTAATAGTTATAAAATATTTAACGGCTAAAAACAATAGGCCACATGCAACTGTAAATGTTTAGTTATAGGTAGGGTAGCATAAGTTAAAATGCTATTCTGCCTTTTAAAAGTATGGTATACATTCCAGAGAGAGATTGGATATGTTCCCGTATACCGATAGTGCCAAAAGCGAAGTGGATATGTTTCCGAGAACGGACGTACTCAAATGACATTCATTCTGTCCTCTCCAGCCAGCTCATGGAGGGAAACGACCATGAGTAAACTTCTCCCCTATGAAACAATCGTTAAAGCCCATGAGGGCGACCCGGACGCAATCGACACGGTTCTTTCCCACTACGCCGGATATATCCGCTACTTCTCCAAAATAAACGGACAGGTCAACTCCGAGGTGGAGGACTATGTGAAGCAGCGGCTCATTGCCGCGCTGTTCAAATTTCGCTTTGACCGTTGAGTTATATCCAATGTCAGACAAGAAAAAAATCAAGCTGATTTTCAAACCGTCTCATTGCATGGAATAATCTGCTCCACTATAATTAAGGCAGGAGGTGTTGAGAGATGGCGAATGAAGATAAAAAAGATTTTAATGCCATGCTACATGATAGCAAGGATATGCCTAAATTTCAGATTATTACCGACCAGAAAAGCATTGAGAAATATGGCGGAAGCAGAATGTATTTTGCCCCACCAATCGAATATGATAAAGTGATGAAACTAATTCCTTATGGCAAAGTAATCACTGTCGGAAAAATCCGTGAATATTTTGCTAAACTGAATGGAGCGGATTTCACAGAGCCTATTACAGCCGGGATTTTTGTATCTATTGCAGCATGGGCGAGTTACCAGCGTTCTGAAGATGAAACCCCGTATTGGCGAACCTTAAAGGCAAACGGGGAATTGAACGCAAAATATCCCGGCGGTGTAGAGGCACAAAAGGAAAAGTTGGAAGCGGAAGGCCACACAATTATTCAGAAAGGACGCACAAATATAAAGTATTTTGTAAAGGACTATGAAAGTATTCTTTTTGATTTGAGATGAGAAGTTTTTATTTGCTAAACGCGTTATCGTCATACCAGCCAGCCCTAAACTTTCAAAACTGAATACCAGCCGCCACCGGCGACCAGCGAAAGCAGTAAGTCTGAAAAAGATTTGCTGCTTTTTTTGTTGCCCGTTCTGGCTCCCGGCCATTTTGCCCCCTGCCGGTTGTAGTAGTAAATGAGGGGAGAAATTTTCCCGCCCGGATATTTGGCATTTTCAAAATCTCTCCGTTGTAGGAAGTGAAAGCAAAATTTTTCTGTCCCGCCGGTTGCCAAAATCCCCGTTCCCGGATTACTAAGGCAAAAGAAATTTTGAAAAATCTCTGTCCAGCGGGTAGCTGACGGCTTTTCAAATGTATCTTTAGCGGAAAAGAAAAATAGCGCAGCCAGCGGGTAGCAAAGCCCCTCTGCGGAGTAATATTGGCGAAAGAAAAAAGGCAGCGAACAGCGGGCTGAAAGCCCCGCCCTGTTCGCTCTATGTACGGAAAAGCCCGGACAGGGCCAGTCTGCGGCTTACTTAGAGCAAGTTTCTACCACGGTGCCAAAATCCGCAATTCTGCGGTTTTGCCCCTCGCGGGAAACTTGTTGGGGAGTGCCTTCCCCAAACCCTGCTATGGCGGCTTGCGCCGCAAAAATATTTCCGTCCGGCAGGCCATTTTTTTGCGAGAACTGCCCCGGAAATACCTAACAGACCAGCCTATTTTTTGTGATAAGTGAAAGGAGGTTTACAGCCTATGCCGAAGCGATACAACACACCCCACCGCAGCCGCGTTGTGAAAACCCGGCTGTCCGAAGAAGAATACGCCGACTTCACAGCGCGGCTTGCGCCCTATGGTATCAGCCAGTCCGAATTTCTCCGGCAGGCGATACGGCGGGCGACTATACGCCCCGTAATCCATGTGTCGGCGGTCAATGATGAACTGCTCTCCGCTGTTGGAAAGCTGGCCGCCGAGTATGGCAAGATTGGCGGCAACCTCAACCAGATTGCCCGGTATCTGAACGAGTACGGCGCACCCTACAATGCGCTGTCCGGCGAGGTACGCGCCGCCATAGCCGACCTTGCCGCCCTCAAGTATGAAGTCTTACAGAAAGTAGGTGACGCGGTTGGCAACACTCAAGCATATCAACTCTAAAAATGCCGACTACGGAGCCGCCGAACAATACCTGCTTTTTGAGCATGACGAGTTTACCATGAAGCCCGTCCTTGATGAAACCGGCAGGCTTATCCCCCGCGAGGACTACCGGCTGTCTACGCTGAACTGCGGCGGGGAGGATTTTGCCGTTGCCTGTATGCGGGCAAATCTCCGCTACGGGAAGAACCAGCAGCGGGAAGATGTGAAAAGCCACCACTATATCATCAGCTTTGACCCACGGGACGGGCCGGACAACGGCTTGACCGTAGACCGGGCGCAGGCATTGGGGGAGCAATTCTGTAAAGAGCATTTCCCCGGCCACCAAGCCCTTGTATGCACCCACCCGGACGGGCATAACCACAGCGGCAACATCCATGTGCATATCGTCATTAACAGCCTGCGGATTGAGGAAGTGCCGTTCCTGCCTTACATGGACAGGCCAGCCGATAATTGACCCGGAATATCGTCATAAACCGCCCGCGCACGTCTAGCGTCCGAACCTCCAAACTTGGCAATGTCCTCCCTGTACAGTGCGATAATCTGCCGTTTAACCCTGTCGCATCCTCTAAAATCATTCTCTGCCACAAAGGAGTCGACCGACTGAGGCATACCACCGACAAGCATATACTCATCAAATAATCTCATGCACGTCGCATGAACGCCGTCCGGAAGCGCGGTCCGAGATTCGCGCGCTTTACGGATCTCTTCTGCATAAAGATCTTTTCCGGTCGCCCAAAGATACTCCTCAAAATCGAGGGGCTCGAGAGGGATTCTTTCTTCCTCTGACGGTATGACAATGCTATCGACATTCTTTTTGATGGAGACAAGAGAGCCTGTCTCGATGTAATCAAATCTGCCGTCTTCTACAAGATGCTTTATGTATTCGCGCGCGATGGGAAACCGCTGCACTTCATCAAAAATGACCAGCGACTCTCTCGGTTCGAGGGCCTTACCATACTGCAGCTGAAGCATGCGTAAAAAAAGATCGACATCTTCACGATGGTTCAGAAATATATCGAGCGTGGCTTTGCTAGCAGCCGAAAAGTCAATGTACAGATAATCCTTGTATTCATTTTGCGCGAAGCACTTGACGAGCGTCGTTTTGCCAACGCGTCTTGCACCCTCAATAAGCACCGCAGTGCGCCCTTGCGAGCGTTCTTTCCACTCCTGCAGACGATCATATGCCTTCCGTTTAAACATAATCTCACCTCAGCATAATTTACGTGCTAGTTTACAAAAATACCGACCTTCAGATATATCTAATAATACAAAAATACCGAGCTTTAAATGAGCTTATATCTACAAAAATACCGACTATTGCAATGGTTGAGACATACAGTAATACCGAGCTTTACGCATAACGGATGCTATGCCTCACCGTAAAACAGCTGCAACTCATCGCACAGGGGAACCTGCAATCTGCACGCGCACCTATTATGCGTCGTGATGATGTGAATACTCCGCAATGGCAGGGGCAAAAGTATCTCCCGCGGCACTCGCTAGCAGATAACCTGCGTATGCTCCTCGATGGCGGCGCGATCCTCATCGTCAATATCCGGCTCGCACACCACGGCGTCCAAATTGTCCAGGCGGCAGAACGTGCAGAAGTCACGCTTGCCGATTTTGCTGGAGTCGGCGATAAGATAGCGCGAACTATCAGGAACCTCGGCGGACGTGCCACTCAAACTCACAATAAAACGCCCCTCCCCGATTGCTCGGAGAAGGGCATCTGCATTGGCGTTCTTGCCAAAATCGACGGCGCGCAAGAACGCGCACCCGTCCGCATCAAGAGTGCGCTACTCGCCGAAACCGCCCTCAATAAGAGCGACCAACGCGTCAACGGCGGCAACCTCGTCGTCGCCCTCGGCACGCAACTCGACCTCATCGTTCTGGGTGATACCCAAGGTCATGATGGCAATCATGGACTTAGCGTCCTTGAAGTCACCATCCTTGGAGGCGTTGCGAACCTCAATCTTCGAGGCAAACTTAGCAGCCTCGGTCGCCAGCGTCGCTGCAGGGCGAGCATGCAGACCAGTGGGGTTAACGACCATAACGTTCTTGCTATACATTTCTAACTCCTTCGTCGTAGACCGACCAATTCATTTAGCCCAACGCGCGCGTTAGGCAAGGTAGAAGCATGCCGGACATTACGCATGCATACAACAAGTAGGCCGCGGACAACGTCGCCGCGGCAAATTCACAGGTGACTAGTCCTGATACAGCGGATGCCCCTCAGTGGGAACCACGCGCGTGCCAGCCAGGCAATCGTGAACGCACCGGCGCGCGGGGACGATCAGGAACATGAGCAGAGACACCGCTGTAATAATCATGCCCGCGATTTCCCAGTAATAATTCACGTCAACGCGGGTGACAAGCACCATTGTCTCGCGAATATATCGGGACACCACATACCCGCTGCCTTCGAGCAAAAAGCCAACGATAACCTGACGCCAAATCAAGCGTCCGACGGAAGGCAAGCCGCCATCAAGCGTAGCGACACGAACATGCGCGATGCGCTTGCCCGGCGTTTGCCCCGGCCACGCCAGCAACGGAATCAGCACAAAGTATGCGATAGCGGCGAGCACGCACGATAGTCCGACCACGATACCGACGCTCCAGGGATACCCCATTGCCTCAAACACGTACAGGTCGGGGAGCATCGCGTTCTTGTGGGTCAGCGCAAGATAAACCAACACGGCCGGCAAGCCAGAGACAATACCACCCAAAATCCAGTCGATAACGTACGCGTACAAACGCGACAGCGGGGGCGCCGGCAGAATCGAGGATGCATTAGCCTTCGATTCCTTGTGAATCTTGCTCACAGTGCTCGCCGCAGGAGAAGGCATCTGCTCCGCGGTCGCCGCACGCGGCCGTTCCTTGCGCTTTTTAGCCATGCGCTACCTCACATTCAGAATGCGCAGCTGCTTATCAGTATGGTTAAGCGGGCATGCAACGCCGTCTTTCAACAAGACGTCGTCTTCAATGCGCACGCCTCCGACTCCAGGAATATATACGCCCGGCTCGCAGGACATGATCATTCCGTTGTCGAGCACAATCTCACCAGAGGGGTTTAGCAGCGGCAAGTCGCCACCCATGCCGATACCATGACCAAGACCATGGGTGAAATACTCACCGTAACCCGCTTCGTTGATTACACGACGTGCGGCCGCATCCACATCGCGCGCCACCACACCGCAACGAATGGTATCGATGCCCGCAAGATGAGCATTCAAAACGGTCTCGTACACATGAGCCATCCGGTCGGTCGGGGCGCCCAGGAAGCACACGCGCGTCATATCTGACTGATAACCGTTGATCTGCACACCGAAGTCAATCAGGATCGGCTCATGTGCTTGGACCCGACGGTCGGTAGGACGGCCATGAGGCATGGCGCTGCGCTCGCCGGTGGCAACGATGGTATCGAACGACATTGCCTCGGCACCGGCGGCAATCGAGTAATAGTGCACGAGTGCGGAGATTTCAAATTCAGTCATATCCACGTGCAACTGCTCGATCACCTTGGCGTACACGTCATCGGCAACATCGACCGCATGCTGGACCGCAGCAATCTCAGCCTCGTCCTTGCGCAGGCGCATCAGCGCCATCTCGCTGCCCAGCAGCGTAGTGCCAAAGCCCAAGCCCTCCAAGTTGCGATACTCCGAGATTGAGATTTCGGACTCCTCGATGCCCACCGTGGCACAGCCGCACTCCTTGAGTGCACGCTCGAGCTCGACCAAATAGCTCTTCCCCTGTTCGTGAACACGGAACTCCAGATCGAACTCGCGACCCTGGGCCTCGTTCACATAGCGGCCGTCCATGATGAGAAAACCGCGGTCACGCGTGATGAGCACCTTGCAACCGCTACCGGTCAACGTGCCCAGGTAGCGCTTCATGGTTTTACTCTTGATCAGCAATGCGTCGAGCTCGTGCTCGTCCAAGAAGGTACGGATATTATCCACATGTGCATTCATCGAACGTAGCGCCTTTCAAAGGAGCCCGACAATGAAGTCTCCCCCATCGCCGGGCTTTCATACTTTCAAAATCAGCAGGTACAGGCGCCTGCTATTCCACTTGATTAGAAGTCGAGGTCAAGATCCTCGAGCAGAGCCTCGTCCTCAGCAGAGATCTCGGAATGTTTCTCGGCAGCCATACGAGCCTCTTCAGCCAATGCACGCTTCTCGGCAACCTTGCAGAAGGGGTAGTACACGATCAGTGCGAGGACCAGCTGAACCACGTTGGCCGCAATCGAGGTCCAAGACATGTTGGTCAGGAAGCCTTCCAGGAACACACCGACGTAAGGAGGCGTGAAGGTAGAGCAGGGTACCCAGCCCCAGCTCATGAACCAGAACGGGATGGAGGACAGGATGCCGCCGAAGATAACGAACGGGATAAAGAAAATCGGATTCAGAACAATCGGAGCACCGAACAGAATCGGCTCGTTTACGCCGAACAGCGACGGGATGAAAGCGATGCGGCCGATCTCGCGCTGGACCTTGGACTTGGAGAACATGAACCAGATAACAACGCCCATGGTCACACCCAGGCCGGTGAAACCGCCAAATGCGGACATGGGGCCAGGGGTGAAGATGTGGGTAGCGACACCACCGGCCTGAACCGCAGCGATGTTCTCAGCCAGGAACTGCGTGGAAATCGGCTGAACAATCGGCGACAGAACGGAGGGGTGAATGCCGAAGAAGAAGATGAAGCAGCGCAGGATGTGGTAGAAGGTAACCGCGAGCGGGCTGTCCATCGAACCGACGAGCGGGGCCAAGATGATCGAGAAGATCTCGTTGGGCATGATGCCGAAAACGCCCTGACACAGAACACGGATACCCAAGAACAGGCCGATGACGATAGCGGTGACCGGGATGATCTCGAAGGAGCTCGAGATGAAGTCGGGCACGGTATCAGGCATCTTGATGGTGAAGTGACGCTTCTTGCACCAACGGTACACCTCGACCGCGAGTAGCGAAGCGACCATGGCAACAAACAGACCCTTGGAACCCATGCCACGCAGCGCGATGCCGCCGGCCTCGTCCATTTCCATGCCGAGCAACAGGAAGGCAACGAGGGCCATGGACATGGAGCCGGGAGCGTCCAGCTCATAGGACTTGGCCAGGTGGTAGGCGGTAACGACGGAAACGAAGACCGACATCAGGCCCATGGAAACGTTATAGGCCAAATCGAAGTACTGGGTGTTGTTCAGAATCCAAACGGAGATGGGGTTGGTCTCGCCAATCATGTTGGGAATGGCGGCCGGGATCAGGCAGAACGAACCAATCAGTAGCAGCGGGGTCATGGCGATCATGGCCTTCTTAACTGCGGACAGGTGACGTTGCTTGTCCATCTTCTCGGCAACAGGGCCAAGATAGGTGTTCAGCAGGTTTTCGAATTTATCAAAGGCACTCTGCTTTTTCTCTACAGCTTCCGACATACGTCGCATCCTCCACTTCAGGAAATATCAAACAGGGGCTTACTGGTTTGCCTCGGCGGCCTCGCGGGCCATGTCAGCCTTCTTCTTGGCGATGAGCAGCTGCTTAAACACGGTAGCACCGTCCATCTTGCCGTAGGTCTCCTGATCGACGATCACGTATGGGATGTGACGAGGCTCAATCAGGGGCTTGATGGACTCGAGCTTATGGGCGATCTGAGGACCCATAATCAACGCGTCCATGTGGTCGACCTCCTGGTCCAGCAGGTCGGCAGCGATGGCCTTGAGCTCAAAGTCATCGTCGTTGAGCTTCTGGCTGTTGTGGATCGTCTGCTTGATGCGATCCATCAGCATGGTGGTGGAGAAACCACCGGCACAGCACAAAACGATGTTCATCTTTGCCATTGTTTATCCCTTTCTAACGGCAATTGAATACTGTTGGAGAAGGAACGGACCGCAGCGCTCGTAGCGCGCATCGCTCCTTCGCAGACGTGTTTCTTACGCCTGCTTGGCCTCGGCGTCGCGCTCCTCGAAGATCTTGACGATCTCCTCGATGAGGTCACGGGCGAGCTGAGAGGTCATGTAGTGATCCTGGGCATGGACCATAAGCAGGCTCGCAGCGGCGGCGTTCTCCGCGCCGGACAGGGCCTGGGTAATCACCTCGGTCTGGGCGGCATGGGCGGCCAGATCGGCCTCCTTGGCTTCGGCAAGCAGCGCACGGGCGCCCTCGTAGTCGCGCTCACGCACGCAAGCGAGCGCGGCGAACGCCTTGCCCTTGCTGGCGCCGGCAGAGCCGATGATGGTCATGATTTGCTGATCGTTGTTTTCCACCGGGATAATCCCTTTCTGCTCGGCGGGCACGTCACCGCTTTGACGGCGCGCCCGATTGAAACCGTTGACTGCCGAAGCGCTACTCGAAGCTCTTAAGCTCCTCATAGGTGACGCGATCGATCGAGGTTGCCAGCGCGCATACCAGATCGACTGCCGCGTCCAAATCGGCACCACGCATGACAGACCACGAACCGTGGCAGTAGCGCAACGGCACGCCGATCACCGTTGCCAGCTTGCCGTCTCCCACTAGATGAGCGGTGCCGGCATCGGTGCCGCCGCCCTTGAACAGGTCACGCTGGAAGGGGATGTTGTTCTTCTCGGCGGTGTCCACGATGAAGTGCAGCAGCTTCTCGTTGGGGACATGCATGCGGTCGTAGTGCACGATCATGGGACCGTGGCCGTTCTTGCGGCTGTTATTCCAACCGCGATCGAACTCGGGCGGATTAGCGATGTCCACTGGGATGACGATATCGGCATCCAGGTGCGCCGCAGCCGTCTGAGCACCACGGCAGCCAACCTCCTCGGAAGAGGAACCGGCGAACCACAGCTCGGCTGCGTGCGGGGTGTTGGCCAGGCGCTTCATGGCCTCGGTCACCACATACACACCGGCGCGGTCGTCGAACGCCTTGCCCAGCAGAATGTCACTCACGGGCTTGAGCTCGCACTCGGCCGCAAAGGTTCCCCAGTCGCCAATCTCAATGCCCAGCTCACGGACTTCTTCAGCCGTCTCGCAGCCAAAGTCGATGTACATATCGGTCGGAGTGCCGTCGGTATCGCGCTTGGCAAACAACACGCCGCGAACTTTCTCGCCGCTACGCGTCTTGATGCGCACAATCTGGCTCTCGACGCTGTTCTTACGCGGGCCGCCCACGCCGATCACATGAACCATGCCGATATCGGAAATATAGCGAACCATAAAGCCGGCCTCGTCCATGTGGCCGGTGAACAGAATGCGGACCGGATTCTCCTCGGTACCCGCGCTCTTAAACATGATCGAACCGAGTTTGTCGTACTCGACGGCGTCGGCGATATCGTCAAGCTCGGCATGCATGATGGAGCGGACCTCGCCCTCGCGGCAAGCGACAGCGTCGGCGTTGCTCAAGGCGAACATAAGCTCCTTGTTCATAGGTAACCCCCCTTGTGGTCGTATGGCGGCGCCCGTAGTGGCGGCGTCTGTATGCGAGTGTATCGACAGCGCGCCGCAAATGATGTATCCGGGCTTTCACCGTAGCGGTGAAACGGTGAAAGCCCCTCCCCTTTCACCACGGCCGTGCAATTACTGGGGATGGGGCTCCATATGCATCTTTGTCATACTTATCTGCAACATACGCCGCTGATGCGAACCACGCCGGCGGTGTGCGACCCACATCCGCGGGTCGCGCCTATATCGCCGAGGAGGATACCTTATGCCGGTTTACGACTTCGATTCCATGGCTGACCGCTCGCTCGATCACGCTCGCAAGTGGGACCCCGCCATCATCAAGCAGAAATTCCCTAAGGCTGGGGATGACTACATTCCCATGTGGATCGCCGACATGGACTTTGCCGCCGCCCCCGCAATCTGCACGCGTCTGGCCGAGGTAGCCCAAAACGGAGCATACGGCTATGGCTATGCGCACGACGGCTTTTACAACGCCGTCATCAACTGGCAGCGCCGCCGCCATAACAACGAGGTCAAGCGCGAGTGGATCACACTCGCCTATGGAACCGTTCCGACCATCCACTACCTGTATCAGGCATTCTGCCAGCCCAACGACTGCGTCATCCTCAACACGCCGGTCTACGACCCCTTTGGCTACGCGGCGCACAACAACGGGTTCCGCGTAATCGAAAACCCGCTCATCTATCGCGATCGCACCTATCGCATCGACTTCGACCTGCTCGAGGAACAGATGGATCGTTTCCGTCCACGCGTGCACCTGTTCTGCTCGCCGCACAACCCCGGTGGTCGCATCTGGACGCTCGATGAAATCACCCGCGTCGCCGAGATCTGCCACAAGTACAACTGCTTACTGGTGGTCGATGAGGTTCACTGCGAGCACATCATGGCCGGCTCGTTCATCTCGGCCCTGCAGCTGCCCGAGCGTTATCTGGACAACCTTATCGTACTCACCTCGCCCAACAAGGGCTTTAATCTGGGCGGCCTCAAGACTTCCTACTCTATGATCCCCAGCGAGCGCATCCGCACTATCTTCCGCCATCGCCTGGAGATGAACTCTATTACCTCTCCCAACACGTTTGGCTGCGCCGCCATCATCGCCGCTTACGATGAGTCCGAGGAGTGGCTGGACCAGATCACCGACTATCTGCGCGAGTCTTATGCACAGACCGCCGCCTTCATCGAGGAGAAGATGAAGGGTTGGGAGCTCATGCGTATGGATGCATCCTACCTACCGTGGGTGAACATCGCTGGCACGGGCGCCACGGCAACCGAAATCTGCAACCACATGGCAGCGAAGGCGGGCGTCATCGTGGGCGATGGCACCTTCTATGTCGCGAACGGCGCCGACTTCGTGCGCTTGAACCTGGGCATGCCTCGCAAGCTGGTCATCGAGGCCATGGATCGCATGGCTACCCACCAGCTCATCAAGTAGACCTCGCCCGCGTATCAAAGGCCCTCCTTTCATGCAACGCCCGCCCGAGTATGTGCTCGAGCGGGCGTTGTTATTTATGAGTTGAAATGTCGCGAAGCGACAAGCGAGAAGGCGACCACCCGACGAGGGCCTTTTTGACGTAGCCACCCCCGCTTGTACGCAAACCCTACGCACAACGCAACAGGGCGTCCAAGAACTCCTGGTAGCTTTTTGCATGGGAGATGGCGCGCACAGCACCGGGCTTGAGTAGCACGCCCGAGATGTAATTGAACAGCTCGCCAAAAAACGCCCGGTCATCACGGGTAATCGACAGCATGATCACCGCATGCACCGTCGCGTTGTTCCACGCAAGGCCGCGCGGGAACAGAGCGACCGAGACGGCAGTGCGCTTGGCGTCCATATCGAGCGGGTGTGGCATCGCGATGTCACAGTATGCACTGGAGCTGATGTCCTCACGCTCCAGTAGGCGCTCAGTAAAATTCTCAAACGCGTAGCCGCCCTCGATCAGCGGCGCACTCATCTTGCAAATCGCATCGCGCCAATCGTCAACCTCGGGCTCGATCGCAAAGAAATCCTCGGTGAAGAAGGTGCGCATGCTGCACTCAAGGTTTGTCCGCAGGCGCGCCTTAAGCAGCGCTTCGACACGCTCACGCATCAGCGAAACATCTTGCTTGCTAAAGAACGGAGAGACATTAACCACCGGTACCGGGCAATACCCCGACAGCGGCACGGTTGAAATCACGAGGTCAACGCGCGAGATGTCACCCGCCGCGTCGATGGCAGGCACGATACCCTCAACCACCACACAAGCATCAAGGGCATCGGGGAAACTGTCGATATGAGTCTCGTAGGCGTTGTGACGTGTGCACACCACCAGCGCATGCAGTTTATCGGCATTGGCGCGCTGCCCCTCCACCAAGCACCCCACGTGGAGCGCGATGTAGGAGATTTCGTCTTCGTTGACAGAAACGCCGGTCTCCGCAGCGATGACATCGGCGACAAACACCGCAACATCGTAAATAAACGGTTGACTGCTCTTGATGGCCTCGAGCTGCGGGTTACGCAACAGCATCCCGCAGCGCACGCGGGATAGCATATTGGCCAGATGCAGAGAGAAACGAAGCTCAAACTCGCCATCGCTCAAATTAAGCCCGAATTGATCGTGCACGCGCTCCACAATCGCACCCAACAGCTCGCGCGCATGCCGGTGCTCCGGGTCACTTGGTTCAAAACGATTCGCATGAATCAAGTTTGCACCCAGCATCAAGCGGACGGCATCGCGATCGGCATCGGACACGAGCACAGAGAAAAGGTCCTCGATAGCCGCGCAAACCTCACCCGCCACCTCGTCAAGACCCTCGCGCGCCTCGTTACCGGCGGGCTGAGCCGCCTTGACCGTCGTCGGTACCGACTCGAACCCATTGCTTGTGCGCTCCACGAAGATGGCAATATGTATGATGAGGCTCGAGAGCGCATAGCCGTTGATGTAGAACCCGCGGCGCTTCAGGCATGCGTCGATGCGCTCCTGCAACTGCGCGAGGTCGAGCTTGGGGAAATAGCGATTGATAAGGTCGATTTGGCTGAAATAGTCCTTCGTCTCGTCAAAGATCAGCTGGTTGACCATCTTCTTCTCACCCGATGCACTGCCCTCGATATACAGCGAGCCCGCGCGCGAACGCAGCACCAGGCCGTACCCGGACAACTCTCGTTTGATGGCAACCAGCTCATTATCGAGCGTCGCAAGCGAGATATAGAGGCTTTCCGCCAAATCAGCCGCGCGCACCTTGCGGTGGCGCATCAGCAGTTCAAACAGAATATAACGCTTGCGCGCCTCGGCCGTCTGCGGCACCTCGTTCGCCTGCTGCGACAGCAGCTGCGCCGCTGCTGTGGCATCCTCGATACGATAGCCCTTCGAGCTGGCAACAATCATGCCCTCATGGGTGCGATTCAGCGCGGTGATGTCGCTTTTGACAGTACGGGAAGAGCATCCAACCTGCGAAGCGATCTGAGACGCCGTGGTCCAGGACGCCCCGCTTTCGAGAATACGAACAATTTCCCTGCCTCGATCGGAACTCACGGCACCCTCCTATCATCGTCTCAGATAACTATACCTTCCGTCATAGGACCTGCCAATTTCACGCGCATTCAAATCTTTCACCGCGTAGGTGAAATAGCAATCGTGGAAGTGCTGGTTATGCGATGTTGCAGCACGAAAAACCCGCCTATTATCGTAACGACAATGAATGCGCCACGGGAACGGTATCCCCGAGCGCGGCGGACGGGCCACACGGGCACCGGCCGCGACGTATCATACGCCGACATAGAAAAGGAACGCTATGAACATCAGACTGTTCGAATTGCGCGACGACGAGGTCGCCGCCTACATGCGCGCTGCCGCCAATCTTCCAGCAGGCTACTCCATCTCCTTTGACACTCAAATCCTCTCCGAAGCTAACATTGACTCCGTTGCAGGCTGCGAGGGAATCATCATCAACAACAAATCCGTGATGTCCGCCGCTTTGGTGGAGCGCGCGCACGAGCTGGGCGTTCGTTACATCGCTATCCGCTGCGTCGGCTTCAACCACGTGGACGTCAAGCGCGCCCAGGAGCTGGGCATCAAGGTGTGCAACACCGCCTATCCGCCCTACGGCGTTGCCGAGTTCACCGTTATGCTCATCCTGATGGCCTTGCGCCGCTGCAAGGCCGCCATTTGGCGCCAGCAGGTGAATGACTACTCCCTGGACGGGCTGCTGGGCCGCGAACTGCGCACGCTGACCGTGGGCGTGGTTGGCACCGGCCGCATTGGTCGCACCGTCATCGACAACCTCTCCGGCTTTGGCTGCAAGATCTTGGCCTACGATCCCTACCCCAATGCCGAGCTGGCAAACCGCGACAGCCTCGAGTACGTTGACATGGATACGCTCGTTGCCAACTCCGACGTCATCACCCTGCACGTGCCCCTCATGGACTCCACCCGCGGCATCATCAATGCCGATGCCATCGCCAAGATGCGCGAAGATGTGACCATCGTCAACGTCTCGCGCGGTGAGCTCATCGACACCGATGCCGTCATCGAGGCGATTGAGTCCGAAAAGATCGGTGCGCTTGCTATGGACGTCTTCGAGGACGAAGTGGGCATCTACCATGAGAACCGTATGCACGACATTCTTGCCAACCGCAAGATGGCTTACCTACGCCAGTTCCCCAACGTGCTGCTCACCAACCACATCGCGTTCTACACCGATATCGATGTAAACTGCATGGTCGAGCAGGGCGTTGCCGCTGTTCCCGCTATGGTTGAGGGTACCTGTGCCACTCAATTGTAATCACACCCATTCAGCGCGATAGCGCACCGTAGCCCCCGTCGGAACTTAGGTCCGACGGGGATACTTTTGTTCTTGGGCTTTGCCTTCTCAGCATGATATGGGCTCATAACTCGTCGCAACGCGCCAGCGTGCAGAACAATCTGGCAACGAAGGCGATGAACACACCACCGGATGAACTGCATCCTGGCCTTTTTGTTTTTAGAATCGTGTTGAGCGTGTCACTTGCCCCTGCTTGCAAGCCTGCTCCACCGGCCGCCGCGACTATCGCGCGCGATTGAGCACCTTACCAATCCCGATTGCATGGGCGCTGCGTCCATGCGCCTCTTTCCGTGTGGCGGATACGACCTTCCCGGTAGATGCCCCGCATCCTTGGTCGTATCTGCCTTTTTTGCTTTTGAGCGGCCCGCGCCGCACGTTTGTCTCAATCCGTAACATCTAACCGAACTTTTCGGTCCTACCTGTTACAGATTGAGACAATTCAGCGGCGCCGATAATTTTTTATGACGTGGCACAATTATGTCCCAATGCGAAGGAGATACCTATGCCCATCTGTGTGCCCGTCCGAGACATGAAGGACACTGCCACATTCACCGCACTTGTTGAGTCTGAGCGCGACGTCACCGTAACTAAGAACGGCTACGAGGCCATGCACTGCATCAGCAGCGACCAGTATCGCCTCATGCAAGAAGAAATCGCCAAAGCCAAGCTGCTGTCTCGTATGATGCTGGCAGAAGACGAGGTATCGCAAGGCGACTACAGCGACTACGACTCCTTCGCGACCGCGATGCGAGACAAATATGACCTATAACGTCGTAATACTCAAAAGCGCACGATATGAGTACGAGAGTATTGTCGGATACCTTGCTCAAATCCTCATGAATCCACGTGCAGCGGGCAATTTTGTTGCCGAGTTTGAATATCAGCTTGACCTGCTTCGCGAGCAGTCGCTCCTACGGCCCCTCTCCCACATACGGGAACTGGCGACACGCAATTATCGATCGTTTCCCGTCAACAACTACGCGTGCCTTTACAAGTTTGAGCGCGATGCGATCTATATCGCCCACGTCTTTCACCAGTCACAGGACTACGCCCGCCTGATCTAGCACGGCGGCACTCGCTAGCAGATGACCTGCGTGTGCTCCTCGATGGCGGCGCGATCTCCATCAGCAATACCCGGTTCACACACCACGGCGTCTAAATTGTCCAGGCGACAGAAGGTATAGAAATCGCGCTTGCCGATCTTGCTGGAGTCGGCGATCAGATAGCGCGAGTCGGCCTTGCTAAAGGCGAGCTGCTGGATGCGGCCCTCTTCCATGTTAGACGTGGACACGTCGCCGTTCAAAATGCCGTTGGCGCCGATATAGGCTGCGTCGATTCCCAGCGCGCGCAGGGTATCCTCGGCCGTTGGTCCCACAAAAGCGGCGGTGCGGCGGCGATACATACCGCCCACGAGGCACAGCTCGCAGTCTTCGCGCGCCTCGAGCAGGTTGAACACCGAAAGCGAATTGGTCACAATGCGCAGGCGAAACGTCGGCAGCATCGAGGCCATCTGCTCAACCGTGGTGCCCGTACCCAAGAAGATGGTCGAGCCCTCCTCGATAAGCTCCACAGCACGGCGCGCAATCTGCAGCTTTTCCTCGGCATGCTTAGTGCGCTTTTCGCTGTGCGAATACTCATGGCGCAACATAGCGTGCGGACGGCCCTGTGCACTGCGGGCTCCGCCGTGCACGCGCTCGATCTCGCCTAGGCTCGCAAGTTCTTCGAGGTCGCGGCGAATCGTCATGTCCGAAACGCCCAACGCATCCGAAATCTCTTTGACCGAGACCGTGCCCTGCTCCTCGAGCAGCTGACGAACCTTATCCTGACGCTCCGCCTTGATCATTTTTACTCCTTTGAGTGGTTTTGTTCGCATTTATAGTAATCGAACATTTATGCTCACTCACCCTAAACGGTCGGTTTTTCCCGGTGAACGGTAGGATAGTAAACGCCAAACGTTGAATATCGAATGTATCCGACACATCAACTTCAGCTATACATAGGCAAAAAGCTGCGATTTTAAAATCATTTCAATCCAATGTTGCCTCAATAAAGCAAATTGAACTTTGCCGAACAATAGAAAACAGATTGACACACTAATTCTCTTAGACTTAAATAACAGAGAACTTAAACAAACAGATTCGAACATGTTCGATCTACATGGAACGGAAGGAGTTGCAGACATGTCCGCAGAGAGCAATCTGTTCTTCGAAGACACCGTGTTTGTTTGCGACCGCACCACGCAAGAAGAGGTCTTTACCGAGATCGCCAATAAGCTGTCACTCAAAAACTATGTGGCGCCCGCGTTTCTCGAGAACATCATCGAGCGCGAAAAGGGCTACCCCACCGGCATGGATATGTCTGTCGTCGACCCCGAGTTGCCCAGCTTTGCCGTTCCTCACACCGAGGTCGAGTTCGTTCACACCCGTCGCATCGTCCCCGTCAAGCTGACGACCCCCGTCGAGTGGCACTCCATGATCGACCCCTCGCAGACCTTCCCCGTCTCGTTCCTGTTCATGATTCTCAACGACGACAAGGAGGCCCAGGTGGGCATCCTCGCCAAGATCATGGACTTCGTTAACGCTCTTGGCACCGATCGCGTCAAGGAGCTGTTCTCCATGACCGACGCCAAGGCCATCTACCAGTTCTTGGTCGACAACTTTCCTGCCGACTAGCCAACCACCCTTAGGAATCCGCGGAATAACCCGCATAGAGAAAGGAATTCATCATGATTAAGGTTCTCGCAGCTTGTGGCGCCGGTGTTAACTCCAGCCATCAGATCAAGGACGCCATCGAGTCCGAGTTCAAGAATCGCGGCTACAACCTGTACTGCGACGCCGTGATGATCAAGGACGTTAACGAGGAGATGCTCTCTCAGTACGACATCTTCGCCCAGATTGCCAAGACCGATTTTGGCTTTGAGGTTAAGACTCCGATCGTCGACGCCGGCCCGATCCTCTATCGCATGCCTGCTATGGCTAAGCCGGTTTACGACAAGATTGAGGCCATTATCAAGGAAAAGGGTCTCAACTAATCATTTGCAGCTTCGCTCTGCACAATCTTTGGCTTTAAGGAAGATGACGACCGGGAACGGCATCTTCCTTTTTTAAGGCAACATACGGAAAAGGAAACACTCTTTTAGGAAAGAGGGAGACATGGACGCAGTAATCGGGTTTGCTAATGCCGTCTTTCAGCCGCTGATCGACCTTGGCGCAGCCCCTATGATGACCATCGTTTTGACGGTTATTGCCCTTCTCTTCAAAGTTAAGTTTACCAAGGCCCTCGAGGGCGGTCTTAAGCTCGGCATCGCCATTACCGGCATCGGCGCCATCATCAACATTCTGACGACGGCTTTCTCGAGCGCCATGACGACGTTCGTTGAGTCCACCGGCCTTCAGCTCACCGTTACCGACGTGGGCTGGGCACCGCTGGCCACCATCACCTGGGGTTCTCCCTACACGCTGTACTTCTTGATGGTCCTCGTCATCGTCAACATCGTGATGATCGTGCTCGCCAAGACCAACACCATCGACGTCGACATCTTTGACGTTTGGCACCTCGCCTTTGTCGGCCTTGCCTGCATCTACTTTGGCGCCAACATCGTCGTCGCCACGCTGCTCGTCGTCTTCGTCGGCGTTATGAAGATCATGAACTCCGACCTTATGAAGCCCACGTTCAACGATCTTTTGGGTGCTCCCGAGGAGAACCCCATGACCACGACTCACATGAACTACATGATGAACCCGCTGGCCATGCTGCTCAACAAGATCATCGACAAGGTGCTCCCCTTCCTCGATAAGTACGACTTCGACGCTGCCAAGCTCAACAACATGATCGGCTTCTGGGGCTCCAAGTTTGCTATTGGTATCTACCTGGGCGTCTTCGTCGGCCTTCTTTCGCACCAGACCCCGCAGCAGATCTGCACGCTCGCCTTTACCGCCGCAACCTGCCTTGAGCTGTTCTCCATGATCGGTTCTTGGTTCATCGCAGCCGTCGAGCCGCTGTCTCAGGGCATCTCCGACTTTGCCAACAACAGCAAGTGGCTCCAGGGCCGTACCCTCAACGTCGGCCTCGACTGGCCCTTCATCGCCGGCCGCGCCGAGATCTGGGCTGCTGCCAACATCCTTGCCCCCGTCATGCTGGGTGAGGCACTGCTGCTCGCCAACGTTCCCTTCCCCTTCTCCCCGACTGGCACTTGGAACGGCCTGCTGCCGCTCGGTGGCATCATCGCCATGGGTCTGACGCCGGCACTGCTCGTTGTCACCCGCGGCCGCGTGATTCGCATGGTCGTCATTGGCGCTGTCCTGCTGCCCGTCTTCCTGGGCGCTGGCACCCTCGTCGCCGATTTCGTTACCTTTACCGCTAAGACTGTCGGCGCTTTCCCCGATGGCGTTACCGGCCTGATTTCTCAGACCACCATGGAAGGACCTGTCGAGAAGTTCCTGGCCTTCTTCGTGGGCAAGGCGACCACGGGCGATGTAACCATGATCATCGCCACTGTCGTTGCCATCGTCGTGTACGTCGCGCTCTTCGCTTGGTATCGCAAGCAGATGATCGCTCGTAACATCGAGTACGCGAAGCAGGACAAGTGCACCCTCTCGCCGCTCACCACCGGCAAGTTTACCGAGGAGGACCTCAAGGCTGCCAAGGAAGCCGAGTCCGCAAAGGCAAACGCCTAACTCATTGCCACATATCCCCTGTGGAAGAAACCCGTCGCATCCCGGCGGGTTTCTTTTTGTTTGTCCACAGTAAATCAATCATCACTTTTTTGAGAAAAATACCCCCAGCTTTAGTGGGGTGTAGTGATAATCTCGCCTGTTCGCGCTACAGTTTGTCGGAATACCTCGATGTTAGGAACCAAATGATCACTTCCGAGCTTTTCGGCACCGCGCCGTGCGGTACCCCCGTTCATCGCTACACCCTCAACGGGCCTGAGATCTGCGTTCGCATTATGGACTATGGCGCCACGGTGCTTGGTATCGATGTGCCCGACATTCCCGGCAACGTGCGCGATGTGGTGCTGGGGTTCGATAAGCTCGAGAATTACTTTGACAACCCCGCCTGCTTTGGCGCGACCATCGGCCCTGTGGCAAACCGCACCGCTGGCGCCACGATCGCCATCGACGGCACAGACTGGCATATGCCCGCCAACGAGGGCGCCAACAACCTGCACAGCGACCTTGAGCACGGTCTGCACAAACGTGTGTGGGATGTTGAGCTCGACGAGGTCCATAACGCCGTGCGCATGACCACCTCGCTTAAGGATGGCGAGCTGGGCCTGCCCGGCAACCGAACCTTTACGGCCGTGTTTACCGTTACGCGCACCGGCGTCTTCCGCATCGAGTATGGCTGCGAGAGCGATCGCGCCACCTACGTGTCCATGACCAACCACACGTACTTTAACCTTGCAGGCCATAACGCCGGCATGGACTGCGAGCACTTCTTTGTTGCTAACGCTGCCCACTACCTGCCCATTAACGAGCAGAACATCCCCACCGGCGAGATTGCTCCGGTCGAGGGAACACCGTTTGACTTTCGCGAGCTTCGCCCCGTCGCACCCGGCATGGAGGCCGACGACCCACAGATCAAGCAGGCCCGTGGCTACGATCACTGCCTGTGCATCGATGGTTATCAGTACGGCCGCAACCTGCGCCGCGCGATGCACGTCGAGGAGATGTGGACTGGTCGTGAGATGGACTACTACACCACTGCCCCGGGCGTGCAGCTCTACACCGGCAACTGGCTGGGCGACGAGCACGCCAAGGACGATGCCAACTATGGCTGGGGCGCCGGCTTTGCCCTCGAGGCCGAGATGTACCCCGACACGCCGCACCAGCCTCTGTTCCCGCAGGGCATTGTGGGCCCGGGCCATCCCTACAGCAATGTGATCGAATACCACTTTATGAGGCACTAAGCCCGCAACGCGACATATCGCACAGCAACGCCCGCCGGCACCACCGCCAGCGGGCGTTTTTCTACCTAGTCATTGGGGACGTTCCTAAACGACTAGTCGTTGGGGACACTCTTTGCCGAATGTGGCCGCCGCATCATCGATGATGCCGTGTCCTCGCGCGCAATGGTGGCGTCCGTCCCGCTTCGACCGTCGCGTTACGGCGCGAGAACATCCAGCGGAACAACTTGGACGCCACGCTCGGTAACATAGGCTTGCGAACCAAACCCGATGATCACGACTTTCGAAACCGGCGGGTTGTTTCCGGCGGCAACCATGCGTTTCTCGACAGCAACAAGGCTGTCAGACGCCTCTTCGATTTGAGCAGAGCTGAGTTTAACTTCGACCGGAATCCACGTTCCGCCGGGAGCCGCAATGACCGCATCGACTTCTAGATCGCGAGAATCATGATAGTGATAGAGGCCCATTCCGTTTGCTCGCGCATAAACCCACAAATCATGAAGCACCAGCGATTCAAAAAGCAGTCCGAGCGTCTTGAAATCTAGCAGTAGTGTCTCCGGGGTCGCCCCGAGTGCGGCGGCCGCCAGCGACGGGTCGGCGAGGTGATGCTTCTTTGAGTCTCTTAAATGCACCGGAGATCTCATTGCAGGGTTCCACGCGGGAATATCGCGAACGAAACTAACCCGAGCAAGAAGAGATATATATGATGCCGCCGTCTGTCTCGACACCTCTCCGCCAAGATCGGCTACGAGCGTCTTGAGTGACGCCAAAGTGGATTCATTGCGCGCAAGCGATTCGATGACGGCTTTGACCTTCTCAGGGTCGCGTCGAGAGCCATCAACACGAGACAAATCTTCTTCGGCGACTATGCCGATGTAACGTTTCGCCATCGCCGACGCAGCCAGCGCATCGCGACCGACCGCCGCGGGCCATCCACCACGGACAACGCACTCGGCAATCGAGGCAGAATCCAACGACCCGAAAGCTCCATTGAACTTTTCGCCAGAAATAATGCCCGACAGCTTAACCGCGCCGCTAGATTTCCCAAGTTCGAAAAGCGTCATGGTGTCCATGCGCAGTTTGGCGAATCTTCCAGCGCCACTGTGCATCGGACGTTCGTCGTCTCGCGGTGTCGCCGACCCCGTAAATATGAACTGACCAGGCTCGCCGCCGCGGTTGTCGCACTCAAACCGTGCCGCGTCCCAAAGTTTCGGAACCTCCTGCCACTCGTCAATCAGCCGCGGCACCTCGCCGGAAACGGCAAGAGCCGGATCCGTCTCGGCGCGTAAGCGATTCTCGAAGTTGCGGGACGGGTCCATGAGAAGGAGCCTGGACGCCGCACGGGTCTCGGCCGTGGTCGTCTTTCCACACCATTTCGGTCCTTCGATGAGAACGGCACCGAATATACCCAGCAGCTGGTCGAGCTCATTTTCGACAATTCTGGTGTAGTACTTTTTTGGCATATTTATCACCATTGCTACCAGCGCGTTTAACCTAATTTACAGTTTACATTTAACCAAATTTCGGTTCTCTGATTAACCATATTTACGCAATTCAATTAACGAAACAGATTTAGGAGCCATTTTTGCGAACGGCTTAAGCTGTGGTGCAGTCATTGACGTTCTAAAAGACTAGTCGAAAGGGACACTCTTTTCATAGCTCCGACACATGTGCCAACATGCCTGAAATCGGCGCGCTACAGATTGCGCCCATCTACTACTTTTACTCCCGCACCCCTGACCATACGCCCCTATTTTCAAAAATCGCACGTTCGCTACCTGCAGTTTTAATATTGCGATTTTCATCGTGCTTCGAGGTAAGCGACCAAAAGTAGTAGATGGCCCCAATTCCTGGCCGAGGGCATCTCGCCGCTCCTCCACGGGAAAATACGATCCGTTTTCCTCCGCCCCCAGGTAATCACGCGAGCAGGTTCTCGATGGGATCGGGGTCGGAGCTGGGGAGATAGCGGATTTCTAGTTCTACGCCGAGCTCTTGCAGCTCTTTGAAGGCGGCAACGTCCGCATCGTCTATGGCGACTGCAGGCGTCACGGAACGCTTGCCCTCCCCCGCACGCATATGGCCGACGCTGATCTTGGTGATGGGCACCCCGCCCTTAACCAGAGCCAGCGCGTCGACAGGCGAGGCAACCATAATCAAGATCAATTGGCGCGGCGTTGCGGTATGAATGATGTCGATGGTCCTTTGCACCGAGAAAAACCGCGTCCACACGCCATCGGGCGCCGCCACCCTCATAGGGGCCCATTGGCGCGAATCCGCCGCGATCTCATCGTTGACGATTAGGACAAGGTTGGAACCCACGGCTTCGTTCCACAGCTTAACGTCTTGCCCGTAAATGAAACGGTCATCGATGCGTGTGAGAAGAATCTTGGGTTGAGCCATCGCTGCCCCATTCTGTTTGAGACCCGTAAGAGCAAGACATCGCGTCTCCAATATTAGTGCATTTAAAGTGAGAAAAGCCGTCAGAACACTTGCGCGGATGTGCGATGTCCCGTATCATAGACAGCCGTTGACGCCTCAGTTGCGTCATCATATGGCCGCCAGCGTAGCTCAGTTGGTAGAGCACCGCTCTCGTAAAGCGGGGGTCACCGGTTCGAGCCCGGTCGCTGGCTCCATTACACAAGATAGCCGCCTTCGGGCGGCTTTTTTGTTGCCGATTTTGAGTGCGTGCGCGCCAATCCAAACATCGCCACGTCAACGGCGGCCCACTCGGTGGACTTCGGGTTTAATGCTTAGGGGCGGGGATTTACCAAAGTGAAATCTTAATGAAAAGAAACCCAGCTGCAACAATTGCCATGGTGAGGGCTCAAATTGGCCATATAGATCTAAAATAGTCACAATATACAAATGTCGAGAGATATTGGCGATATAGATGAAAAGAACTAAGGGTTTTCTTTTGCTGGTATTGATGCTGCTCGGACTGTTCTGCCTGAGTGGCCCTTCTTGGGCCAAGGCTGCCTGTCCTGAAGGTGAGCCTTAGCAGTCTTATACGGGCAGCCTGCTGATAACTGCTAAGGAGGGCGATGCCGACTCTCAGTCTGGGGTAAATCCCCTTGCCACTTTTGAGGGGGACGGCGGAACGGTCAAGCTTGACCATATTGGTAGCGGGATTTTGAGGTGGCAAGTTCTTCCGGACAAAATTGCGAACGATCCCTTCTCTTTTGCTGGAACGATTTATCTATACAAGGTTGTGAGCGGAAAACAAAAATACGTCGATTGCTATCCGACAAACGGGTCTGGAATTGCATTCACCGGCATTTCGGGGCAGATTGATACACATGCACGAAAGGGAACCTAAGTGGTGCGTTGGGTTGGAGCTGCTGCAGGTCCGATATGGATTGCGGTCTTGCGCCCCGATGTCCAAATAGGTTTCTCTCTCTAGACGGGAAGTTGCTCATGGACGCCATATATGACGGAGATGACTGGGTCGATCATTATACTTGGCGCCTGGTCGGCTCGAACGACAATGGGGATGTGGTGTTTGATGGACTATGTCCAAAGCATCTCCATCCTTTTGTCTCGTCGTTAATTGAGAGTTCCGCTCGTGTTGCCCCCTACAGCTCGGCATCGCTTCATGATACGGACGTTTTGAAGACCATAAGGGAATCAATTGACGATGGCACGATGAGCGGCCCGCTGTTTTCTCGGCTTGTGGGGCTAGATGAGATTGGCTCGAAACGACTGCTTGCGGGCGAAAAAGTGGAACTCACTTATCGGTCGATGATTTCAATCCTGCGGCTAGCCGATGTTCTTCGCAAATAAATGAGGCTTCCCTATTCAAAAACAGAAAACCCCGCCAAACGTGATTTCCCTAGGGAAAACCCGTTTGGCGGGGTCCTAGCGTGATTTCCCTAGGGGAATCACGCCATCAGACGAACAGCTCAGCCGAGCAGCTCGCTACTCCTCCCAGTAGGCGTCGGCAAGCAACTTAAAGCAGATCTTCTTGACCGGCTGTGCGCCATCTCCCGGGAACTCGAGCGTGGGCATGTGGGGCTCGCCGGCAACGAACAGCGCGAATTTGTCGTCGGCAAGATCGCCGGCGATCGAGGCGTCGGAATCGACCAGGTCGTAGTCGTCCTTCTCGTCAAACTCCTGGACCAGCGTCAGGCTGCCCGTGGCAACCTTAAAGGCCTCACGACCCTCGACGTCAATCTGCAAGTCGTGATAGCGCTGATGCGTCTCGTAGTGAGCCTCGGCCTCGGGACGCGTCGTGGGAGACATGACGTTCGCAAAGACCTTCTCACCCAAAATCGGATGGCTGCCGACCTCGAGCTGTGCCGGGTCGTTCTCCTCGAGCCAGTCGATCAGCACGTCGAGGCCCTTGAGCATTCCGCGGTACTCCTCGATATCGCCCAATGCACCGTAAATCATCTAAATCCCCTCTCGGATCGCTTCTTTGGCGGCTACTCGGCAAACGCGTTACCGACGCTGTTGCCACCCACATACGCCTCGACCAGGGTAAGGTCGGGATTGAACACGACAAACTCGGCGTCGCGCCCCAGCATAATGCTACCGCACTTGTCGTCGACATGAGCTAGCAAGCAATGCCGGGGCCGACGCCCAGGCTTTTACAGCTCGGTCACGACTACGCCGTTGTAGACCTCGTCCCAACGGTCCATGACCAGATGGCCGGTCATGGGATCCATGGCATTGAGCTTGCCGCAGGTGTTGGCGGTACGCAGCACCGTCTCGTCATCCGCGCCAGCAGCAATCGCATGCGCGAAGCCGGCAATGGTCGAATCGCCAGAGCCCGTAGCGTTAACGGCGGGGATATCGGGGGTCTTGGCGCGGAATGCACGGCCATTATGGAAGCCCACGGAGCCGGCAGCGCCCATGGACACGACGACCCAGGGAATATCGGAGAAGCGGGCATCAGAGGCGAGCGCGGCGCGGAGCTCGTCCACATCGTCGGTGGTAAAGTTCGTACCCAAAAGGCCGTTGATCTCGGTCAGGTTAGGCTTGACCAGCTCGGGCTTAATTTCGGACTTAAGGGCGGCCTCGAGCGAAGCACCCGAGGTATCGAGCAACACCTTGGCACCGGCGTTCTCGGCAATGCCCGTGATCTTGGCATAGTAGTCTGCCTCGACACCGCGGGGCAGCGAACCCGAGATGGTGACGACGTCGGCCTTGCTCGCAAGCTCGGTAAACTTGGCGGTAAAGGCATCGAGCTCCTCGGGGGCAATTGTCGGGCCGCTCTCGAGCAGCTCGGTCTGGTTGCCGGCATGAAGGATATTGAGGCAGATGCGGGTCTCGCCCTTGATGGGCACAAAGTCGTTGTTAATACCGTTGGCGTCCATGAGCTCGGCCATGTAAGCGCCCATGTGGCCGCCGAGCAGACCGGTTGCCACGACGTCGTCGCCCAGCTGACCCAGCACACGGGCCACGTTGAGGCCCTTGCCGCCGGCGGTCTTTTCGGGCGTCACACGGTTGACGTCGTCGATAACGAGCTCATCGAGCTGATAGCGCGTATCGACAGACGGGTTCATCGTAACGGTGAGGATCATTTTTAGCTCCTTATCTCGCAGGCTCCTTGTGCCTCGCGATACGAGTCGACAAAACGGAATTACAGAATTTCAATCGTGAACGAGCGAACGACGGTCTCCTTGGGCTTGGCGACAAGGCAGCCGCGCTTATGCTCAAGCACGTCATCCTCATCGGAGCAGGTCGAAAGGCCGCCCCAGGGCTCAACTGCCACAAAATCGCCCTCGGGCTTACTCCACACGATGAGGTACGGAAAGCCCTCGAAGCTCAGGCGAACGCCCTTGTCCTCGCCCTTTTTGGAAAGCGTGACCTGACGACTCTCGAGTACGTCAAAGATGGTCTCCGCAAAATCGAAGAGCTCGTGCGACAGGGGCAACGTCTTCCCCACCATGGGGTTCTTGGAGCGGTTTGCCACATCAATCAAGCCAGTCGAAGGAACGGCGGTGCAGAGCTCCGCAGCCTCGTCCTTCTCAAAGCGCAGCTCGTAGTCCGTATAGACCTCGCCCTCATCGAGCGGGCACCTAAAGCCGGGGTGTCCACCGATAAAGAACGGCATGTCCTCGGTGCCCTCGTTGGTCACCTCATAGGAGACGCGCACGGTATCCCCCTCAAGCGCATAACGAGCGACAAGCTTAAACGGGTACGGATAATCGCTCAGCAGCGCGGCGTTATCCTCCGAAGCCAGGCACATCGCCAGCTCGTTCTCGCTCTGGCTCAGCAGCTTCCACTCCTGCTTGCGCGCAAACCCGTGGCGAGCGAGCTTCACATGATGCCCGGCAAACGTCATGGCGCTACCATCACGCAGGCCTCCGCAAATCGGGAAGCAAATCGGTGCCTGGCCGGACCACACGGCGGGATCACCCTGCCACAAGTACTCGCGACCTCCAGCCTCAATCGAGGTAAACGAGCCGCCGGCCGTGGAGACCTTGATAGAAATCGAATCGTTGGAGAGAGCGTATTCCATTGTCCATCCTTTCGAACAACTGCTTTTTGCTCGCAAGAACCCGTCTCGGCCCTGACCAAAGGACAAACCCGCACGTTCATCGATGCGTCCGGTATCCCAGCCATGCAACGGGGTACCATACAGACATTGATGCAATTACAGCTGAAAGGCCTTCTTATGCGAACCATCATCCTTTATGCCTCACGCCACCACGGCAATACGAAAAAGCTCGTGGACGCCATCGTCGAGGCGCACCCCGAAATCGATACCCTCGACGTCAAGGCGCTCGGCAAAAACGAGTATCCCAACCTGCACGAATATCATCTGATCGGTGTCGCCACGGGCATCTATTACTCCGAGATCGACAAGGACATGGCACGCGTGCTCACGAACGTGCTGCAGCCGCAGGACAAGGTATTTGGCCTTATGACCTACGGTGGCAAAAACAAGTGGTACGGCAAGGATATCGATGGCATCTGCCGCATGAGGCAGGCCATCTTTATGGGCGTCTACGGCTGCCCCGGCTTTGATACGTGGGGGCCGTTCAAACTCACCGGCGGTGTCCAAAAGGGGCACCCGAACGCTGAGGAAATTAAGGGCGCCGTCGACTTCTTCGACAAGATCGAAGACGAGTATGGCGACATCATCGTCGAAGAGTATGCCAAGCGTGAGAAGCGCCTAGCATACGAGAAGGAGCATCCTGCGGGAGGTCTTGTGGCCGGCGTTAAGCGCACGGCAAAGAAGATTGCTAACAAGCTGTAACTGTGAAGGTGCTATTGAGCGTTTAACCCATACGGCGGGTCCGAGCAGATTCGGGCCCGCCGTCTTTTTCTATCGTTACTCGGTAAAGGCGTTGCCGACGCTCTGACCGCCAACATACGTCTCGACGAGGGTGAGCTCATGGTCGAACACGACAAAGTCGGCGTCGCGACCCGGCATGATGCTGCCGCACTTATCCTCGATGTGTGCAGAGCGAGCCGGCACCTCGGTTGCCATGCGAATGGCGATATCGGCGCTGGCGATGCCCCAATCGACAATGTTCTTGACGCCCTGGGCAAGCGTGAGCACCGAGCCGGCAATGCTCTTGCCGTCGGCGAGCCAGCACAGGTTGTCCTTCATGATGACGTCCATGCCGCCGCTGGTGTAGCTGCCCTCGGGCATGCCGCCGCAGCCAAGGCAGTCGGTGATGAGCACAGTGTGCTGCCAGCCCTTTGCCTGCAGCAGCGCCTTGATGGCGGCAGGGTTCACGTGCTTGCCGTCACAGATGATCTCGGCGTAGGTCTCGGGCGTGGACATGGCGGCACCCACGACACCAGGCTCACGGTGATGCAGCCCGCGCTGTCCGTTATAGGTATGCGTAAAGCAGCTGGCACCGGCGTTGATGGCGGCGATGCACTCATCGTAGGTGGCGTCGGAGTGACCGATGCTGGTCACCACACCCTTGGCGTTCAGAGCAGCTGCATAAGCAGCGGCACCGTCGCGCTCGGCCGCCATGGCGCTCTTAACGATGCGACCACCCGCAGCCTCCTGCCACTGGTCGAAGACCTCCTCGGAGGGATCGATCAGATAAGCGGGGTTCTGCGCGCCCACGTGCTTCATGGTAAAGAAAGGGCCCTCCAGGTAGATGCCCTGAATGCGAGCACCGCAGAAGTCGGGGCCGCGACCCTCGTCCGCCTGGGCGATGGCGGCGCAGGCGTCCTTAATCTGCTCGACGCCATCGGTGAACGTCGTGGGCAGCCAGCTGGTGGTGCCGCGACGGGCGAGCTCGGTCGAGCTGATATCGATGCCCTCGGGATCGTTATCGGTAGTCGAGTGGTTATAGAAGCCATGGATGTGGGTGTCGACCATACCCGGTGCGATCCACGATCCCGTGTAATCCTTAATCTCGCAAGAGGGCTCGTCGGCCTGCCAGGCGCCAAAGACGCCATCCTCGACCATAAGATAGCCGCCCAGTTGCGGGCCTGCCGGCAAGAAGAACTTGTCAGCCTTAATTGCGTACGTGCTCATATGCACTCCTTGCTTCTAAAGCAGTTGACTGTGGTGATGCTTATACCCAGCTCACGTAAAACAAAAAGCGCCCGCCCGCCGTTATGAGCGGACGGGCGCCCTTACAGGGGGACGCGATTAAGCGGTGAAGGGGTGAATCGTCACGCCCTTGACCACGCGGTTGACCGTGCCGGTGGGGCTCGGCGTATCGGGCGTGTTGCCCACGCGCACGGAGTTGAGCAGGCTGATTGCCTGGGCAAACATCACGAACGGCAGAGCAAGGTAACCCTCGGGGAGTGCCTCATAGCCCTTAAAGGTGAAGGACTCACCCTCGTAGACAGTAGTGCCATCCTGCTGAACGGCAACGGTGTGCTGAGCAATATCGTCGCCACCGATCTCGTTGAGGATGTCGATGTCGTACTGACGGGTGTAGGCGTCGTTGTTGACGAATACGAAGACGAGCGTCTTATCGTCGACGAAAGACTTAGGTCCGTGACGATAGCCCATGGAGGTGTCGTAGGAAGTAGCAACCAGACCGTGAGCGAGCTCGAGGATCTTGAGCTGGCTCTCCTGAGCAAGGCCGCCAAAGGAGCCGGAGCCCAAGTAGGTCACGCGGTTGAAGTCGCCAGCGAGGTAGTCGGCAACCTCGGACTCGCGAGCGATGACCTCCTCGCCCATCTTGGCGATGGTCTCGACCCACTCGGCCTTCTGCTCGTCGGAAGCCTCGTCAAAGATGAGGGTAGAGAGCAGGGTCATGCAGGTGTAGGAGCCGGTCATGGCGAAGCCCTTGTCGTTGGCGCGCGGAATGAGCAGCGTCAGCGCGTTGGGATCATCGGCAGACTCAACGGCGAGCTTGCCCTCGGGAGCGCAGGTGATGTTGAGGAACTTGACGTTGTGAACGAGCTCCTTGGCAACGGCAACGGCGGCAAGGCTCTCGGGGCTGTTGCCAGAGCGGGCAAAGGAAACCACGAGCGTGGGATCCTCGGCGCGCAGGAAATCGCGCGGAGCACTCACGATGTCTGTCGTGGCGATGGGCTTAAAGTCGTAGAGATCAGTGTTGCCAGCGTGACGCAGGTACGGGGCGCAGGTATCGCCAACGTAGTCGGACGTACCGGCACCGGTGAAGACAACGGACAGACGGCCCTCGCCCATAGCACGAGCCTCGGCCAGGAAGGCCTCGATGGCCTCCTTGTTCTCGCGATAGATGTTGAGCGTATCACGCCAAAGCTCGGGCTGCTGAGCAATCTCGGCCGTGGTGATCTGGGCGCCGAGCTCGGTGAGCTCCTCGACACTCTTCTCGAACATTTCTAATACCTCTCTCTAGAAGTAATCATCTGACGTGCAATTATACACTTCGGTTGGTTATCTGGTAGTAACCAGTTAAATGCAAAGAATCACCATATGGAAACGATGCGGACACTAGTTGCTACGCTGGTGGTAAACCTTGTATTTAAACTGATCGGCACGAGCAACCGAGAGTGTATACTCCACAACCTCGTTTGACTCGTTATACGTAGTCCTGACCAAATCGAGCACAGGCGAGCCCTCGACAATTCCCAAAAGGTGGGCGTCGGTGGGACGGGCTATGCTCGCATAGAACTCCTCTTCAGCCACGCGTATCTTTTGCTGAAAGTCCTGCTCAATCACATCGTAAAGCGGCTTGCGCTCCAGCAGCGGTCGCTTTAGGGAAAGAAATTGACGAACCGGTAGATAGCTGCGTTCGACCATCATGGGCATGTTGTCGGCAGAACGAAGGCGCTTAAGCTTAAAAATGCGATCACCGATACGCAATCCCATATGCTCGGCCAGATTCTTATCGGCCTCCATCTCGCAAAACTCGAGAATCGTGGTCTCGGGTTCTCGACCCATCGCGCGCATCTGCTCGGTAAAGCTGTAGGACTGCATAAGATTTGTTGCCTTTGCCGAACGGTCGGTCACAAAGGTACCGCGACCGTGCTGCCGAACCACCAGTCCTAAACGCTCCAGTTCCTGCAGAGCCAGGCGTACCGTAGTGCGCGAGAGACCATAGCGCTCCGAAAGTTCGCGCTCGGAAGGAATCATGTCACCGGCGCGATATTCATGGTCAATCTTTTCGGTCAGAATATCGACCAGCTGATCGTACAGCGGTTGCTTGCGCGCTCCGATCGCCATCCTATCCTCCCTTTTGCTCAAACTAGGCTACTACCTTGGGTGTTTAGCATTATCTGTCTGCCACACCCGAATCATCAAGAAAACAAAAGCCGCGCGCTCTTTCGAGCGCGCGGCTTTTAACATACACATGGCTTAAGGGGTCGGGGTGTGAGCCGCGTAGGGACACACCCCTCAAGCTAGAGCCTTACCAGATGCTCGGCCAGAGACCAAGCGGGCCAGCGCCCAGGATGCCCAGAACGAAGAGCAGCAGAATGCCCTTGGTCGGGGTCCAGCTGTGCTTAGCGAACATGTAGTAAAGCAGCAGCGTAAGCATAAGCGGGACAAGCTTCGGGACGATGGTGTTGAGGGTGTCGGCAACAGAGAAGTTGACCGGATCCTCGGTGACGGTGCCGTAGGTAACGGACTCCATGCCGTTGCCCAGATCGGTGACGCCGCACTCGACAGCGTTGCCGTCGGCATCGGAAGCGGTGAGGGCGTTGCCGTCCTCATCGGTCATGGCGATGGTACCGGCCTCAGCGGTCTCGGTATCGATGCCCTCCATACCGGTGAAGTTCTCGGCCTCCTTCTCGGAGACGATCACGGTAGTAGCGGAGAGGCCACGGGTGGTGCCGTTGGGGATCTGGAGGTTGATCTGGGTGCCACCCATGGTGACGACCAGGCAACCGACGACGAAGACGCCCATGATGGAAGCGGCACGCGTAAAGGCCTGCATGTTGGCGGTCAGAGCGTCAATAGCGCTGGTGCCAAGCTTGTAGGACCAGTTCATGAGCCAGAAGCGCAGAGCGAACTGGACGACGTTGAAGATCACCAGGAAGATGATCGGCGCAGCGGCGTTGCCGTTGATGGCCATGTTGGAGGTGATGCCGGCCGTGATAGGCACGAGCGTCAGCCAGAACAGGGCGTCACCGATACCACCGAGCGGGCCCATTGCGGCGACGCGGACGGCGCGGATCGTGGGGATGTCAACCTTGTTCTGCTCGAGCGAAAGCACGATACCCATAACAAAGGTGACGAGGAACGGGTGAGTGTTGAAGAACTCCAGGTTGTGGCTCATGGAAGCCGCGAGGTCGTTCTTGTTGGTGTGGATCTTCTCCAGACCGGGGATGATGGAGTAAAGCCAGCCAGCGGCCTGCATGCGCTCGTAGTTGAACGATGCCTGCAGGAAGCAGGAGCGCCAAGCCATCTTGTTGAGGGTCTTCTGGTCGAGCTGCGGAGCAGGAGTGAGATCCTCGTAGTGCTCCGGGATCACATACTCATTAGATGCCATCTTCGAAGTCACCTCCGTCAGAAACAGCTGCACCCTTCAGCTCGGTCTGCTGCTGGAAGTCCCAGAAAGCGATGCCGAAGCCGATGAGAGCGAGGATGAGCAGGGCAGGGGTTGCCAGAGAATCGTTGGCAACGGTGATGAGCGCGAGGCCAAAGCCCATGAGGAAGAAGCCCCACATATCGCGGTTCATCATAACCTTGAGCAGGACGGCGAAGCCGACGAAGCGCATCATGCCGCCTGCAGCGGACAGACCGGTCTGCAGCCAAGTCGGGATGGCGGAAGCGATGGTCTGACCGATGGTAGCGCCAGCGATGAAGAACAGGGTGACGACGACAGCGAAGATCAGGCCGAGCAGAGCCATGGCGAAGTAGTTCAGACGCTCGATGCCCTTGGTGTCAGCGTTATGAGCCATATTGTCCGCGGAGGACATGAGGGGCGACATAAGCGTGAAGACCAGGGTAACGCCGAGCTGACCAAGCAGAGCGAACGGAATGGCAAGGCCGACTGCCGCGTTGGGCTCGAGGCCCGTAGCGATAGCGAGAATGGCTGCCATGATGCCGCCGATGACGGCGTTAGGCGGCTGAGCGCCTCCGATCGGCATGTTGCCGATCGTCATGAGCTGATAGGTACCACCCACGAGAAGACCGGTGTTGAGGTCGCCAAGGATAAGACCGATGACGGCGCCGGTGACGATGGGCTGATAGAGAGACTCGAGGAAGTTGAACTGGTCGATTGCCGCGACGAACGTGACGATGAAGACCAGAGCGACCTGGATGATCGAGTATTCCATCTTGCTCCTCCTTTCAAAATGTATGTACGCACTTTGGATATCACGTACAGAACGTCAGGGTTTCACTCCTGACAGCGTGGATCATGAGGATTACGAGAAGAGCTTGCTCGTGTCCTCAACAGGCGTGCTCGGAACGCGCCTGATCTCCAACTCCACCCCCAATTCCTGCAGCTCTTTAAACGCAGCGACATCCTCGTCGTTAACTGCGACGGAGGTGGCGACTTGGCGCTTTCCTTCCGACATGTGCATGTTGCCGATGTTTACCTTCTTTATAGGCACACCGCCCTTGACGAGCGTAAGCACGTCTTCCGGTGTTTCGGCCACGATGAAGATCTTCTGGCGCGGGCTCGCCTTGCCAATGACGTCGATGGTCTTCTGCAGGGAGAAGAAACGCGTAGCGACGCCGGCGGGAGCGGCCATCTTCATGAGGTTCTGGCGCATGGTGTTGGTCGACACATCGTCGTTGGCGACGAGGATGAGGTTGGAGCCCAGGGTGGAGTTCCACTGGGTAGCGACCTGACCATGGACCAGTCGGTTATCGATGCGGGTAAGAAGAATGTTGGGTTCTGCCATGTTGATCAGCTTCCTTTCGTTATTTGCTGACGACAGTTACTTGATCTCCTGAATCGCGTAACGCGAAACATCTACGACGGCACCGGATCGGACTTTGATCTGGACCTTTTCGCCTTCGATGCCCTTGACGGTTCCGTAGATACCACCGGCGAAAAGAACCTCCTGACCCGGCTTGAGCTCGGTGTGCAGCTCCTTGAAGTACTTCTGCTTCTTCTTCATGTTGATTTGCGACCAGATGGTATAAATCAAGCCCATGACGACAAGCAGGCCTAAAAGGGCAACCGAGGAGCTCAGGACGTTGGCTCCGAAATCGGCCATTAGATGCCGTCCTCGTCGCCGAAGATATCCTCTTCCTCGGAGCCGGCAACGGATGCGACCGTCTGGGCGGTGATGCCCGTCTGGCCAACGGTCACGGCCTGCTCGCCAAGCTCGGCGAGCGTGGCGTTGCCGCGGAGGAACAGAAGCTCAATAACCATGGGAAGGTTAGTTCCAGTCAGAATCTCGACGTTGTCGACATCCTGGGCAATCATCATTGCCTGGTTGAACGGGGTACCACCAAGCAGGTCGGTAAAGACGAGCACGCCATCGCACTCCTCGCGCATGGCGGTAATAGCGGCGCGGAGATCCTCACCGTAGGAAGCAGCCTGGTCGCCCTCAAAAGGAACGACGGTAAAAGCGGGCTGGTCGCCAGCGACCATAGCGATAGCGCTTGCGAGGCCGGGTGCGAACTGTCCATGACCGGTAAGAATAAAGCCAACCATTCAAATTTCCCTTCCGAAGGTGTGTACGATCTGAGTCCGATGATGTTCGGAAGCCAACGGGCAATCGCCCTTAAAGCTTCTTGGAAAGCGTTCTTTGAGAACCAGTGGTCTCTCAACTGGTAGTAACCACGTGACGTGTTGTTGTCACTATATCACCACAGAAGAGGTTGCTTTCGTTGATTCATACAGTAAAACGTTTTTGCACCGTTCACGGCGAAAAATCGACCGTTTACCGCTCATTAACACTTCTACCTGCGGTTTTGAAACCGTTTCGAAATGCTTTGGCAAAAGATCGGATCTTTTTCTGTGTCTAAACAACGTAGGGCGGCTAAAAATAGCATGTAGAAAAATTGCAGGTCATTGTGAAGATATGTGAATTGGTCTTTTTGACTTAATACCAGTTAGAACCAGTTTAGAAATTATCGGTGAACGGTAGTTTTCGACCGTTCACCGGTTATTTGCAATCGTTTACGGCCGTTTTCCCGGATGAATTGAGGATACCCGATGAAGCACTTGCACGGGCGCAAGTCCTATCCTAGTGGTTTCGGTAACAAAATGCCCGCTAGAACGTTGTCGTTCTAGCGGGCTTAATCAGGTAGATCGGTTAGCGCGCAGTAGTGCAGACAGATCTTACGCAAACAGGCCGTAGATGCTGATGTTGGCCTTGGCGTAGAGGCCGTTAGCATACTCGGTCCACTTGGAGCTGGCACTCGAAGCCTGCGAGGAATACTGCTGGTAGGCGGTGTAATAGGCGGTCATGGCCTGCTTGTAGGTGGCGCTATCGGCCGTAAAGGCATCGTCAGCGAAGGCCTTGGCATAGGTGCTGTCGGCATCCTTCCAAGTGCCCTTTGAGCTATCCCACTCATCGCCGACAAGGTTGATGATGTAGTCGGCGTAGTCCTTGCTCGCGGTCTCCTCGTTGCCGTCAGCAGGCTCGGTCGGGGCGGTCGGCATGCTTGCAGAGCTATCGCCCACCTTCTTCTTGTAGAGCTTTTGCAGCGTCGCGGACTGACGGACGATCTGCTTGGCCTGGTCCTTGGACACGCCGTACTGCGTGGCCATGGTCTTGTAGTCCGAAGTGCCGATGGAATCCTCGGCGTACTGCTTCATTTCCTTGGAAGAAACGGTAATGCCCTCGTCCTCGGCAGCGTCCAGCAGAATCTGATTGCGCACGTAGGACAGGATGACGTCAGCAGAAGGAGCGGTGTAGTTGCCATCGCTATCCTTGACGGTGTCGAGGCTGTACTGGCTCTCGATGGCCTCACGCGCGGTGATGTCGCTCTTCTTGCCGTTGTAGCTATAGCTTGCCACGGTCGAATCGAGCTGGTCCTCGGTCAGGGTCGACGAGCCGACACCCTTGCCGCCAAAACCACCGTTGCCGATAAAGAAGCCGACCACCGCAGCAATCACGATGGCGACCACAAAGGCGGCGATCATCGTCTTCTTGTGCTTGGATGCATGGTCGTCCGCATCGGAGTCGTCCTCGTCCTGCTCCTCGGGCATGAGGTTCTCGTCGGCGGCGTCCGCGGCGATCTTTGCCTCCAGGCGAGCATCCTCCTCCTCGGCCGTCGTGCCGGCGGCAATGTGCTCGGCAGACGTACCGGCGACCAGATCGATCTTCTCGTCCTCGTCACCGTCGGGGCCTTCGCCGCGCTCGATGATCTGGATGCCGTCGATCTCGTCCTTCTCGTCCTTCTTTTGAATCAGACCCATATCAGTTACTCCTTGTTAGGAAACATAGTCCTCAATAGAATACGCCCGACAGAGCGCCGGGCGTATTGATTCTTAGGTTATACGCAAACACTTAAGTACTATTTAGGCGTTTGCAGTGTGCATGCCTTAGGCCAGGTGAGCGATAACGGCATCGGCAAAGGCCTGCGTGCCCACAGCGCCCTCAACGGAGCCGGTCTGGGCACGACGAACGTCGCCGGTGACCTGCTCACCCTCGTCGAGCGTGGCAGAGACGGCGGCGCGAATGCGATTGGCAGCGTCGTTCTCGCCCAGGTGATCGAGCATCATCGCAGCAGAGAGGATCTCGGCCGTGGGGTTGGCGATATCCTGACCAGCAATATCGGGAGCGGAGCCGTGCGTCGCCTCAAAGATGGCACAGTCGGCACCGATGTTGGAGCCGGGGGCCATGCCTAAGCCGCCCACCAGGCCGGCGCACAGGTCGCTCACGATGTCGCCGTACAGGTTAGGCAGCACCAGGACATCGAAGTCGTTGGGGTTCTGGACCAGGCCCATGCAGGTGGCGTCGACGATCTTGTCGTTAAACTCGATATCGGGATAGTTGGCGGCCACCTCGCGCGCTACGCGCAGGAACAGGCCGTCGGTCGCCTTCATGATGTTGGCCTTATGCACGGCCGTCACCTTTTTGCGGCCGCAGCGGCGGGCATACTCAAAGGCATACTCCACAATGCGGCGGCTCTTGGCGATGGAGATCGGCTTGATCGAGATCGCGGAATCGGCGGCGAAGGTCTTTTGGCCCGAACGCTCGACAAGCTGCGAGAGCTCCTCGACCTCGGCTGCGCCCTCGTCGAACTCGATGCCGGCATAGAGGTCCTCGGTGTTCTCGCGCACGATGACCAGATCGACGTCGCGGAAACGCGAGCCGTCGCCCGGCTGCGACAGACAGGGACGCACGCAGGCGTACAGATCGAAGTGCTTGCGCAGGGCCACGTTAACGCTGCGGAAGCCCGTGCCGACCGGCGTAGTGATGGGGCCCTTGATGGCAACCTTGGTCTCGGCGACCGCGTCGAGCACGTGCTGGGGCAGCGGCGTGCCAAACTCGTCCATGACGCCGGCGCCGGCCTCCTGGACGTCCCAGTTGATCTGGACGCCGGTGGCCTCGACCACGCGGCGCATTGCCTGCGTAATCTCGGGACCGATACCGTCACCGGGAATCAGGACTACATCGTGCGCCATAATCTGTTACTCCTCGTCTTCGGCGTCGTCAGATTTTTTAACGCTAGCACGCTTCTTCTTTTTGGAGAGATCCAGGCCAAAACGTTTAACAAGCATTTCGCAAATCTCGCTCGAACGGGCCTTGAGATAGCTGCCCTTGCCGTTCTCGGCGTCGAACTTAAGGCGCAGCGCAAGCTTCTCTGCGACCTCGGCGTCGATCTCGCCCTGGCAAAACTCGTACAGGCAACCGAGCATGTCGCGATACTCAAGGTCGCCGTGGTAGCACTGGATGGCCTCATCCAGGATGGGCCAAGCCTCGCGCGAACGCTCGACACTCGTGGCACCCCACACGCACAGCAGGCGGAAGGCGGCATAGCGCAGCGTGGAGGAGATCTCGTCGAACAGTGCGGTCTCGGCGCCCTCAAAGGCATCGCCCAGCTGCTCGGGGCAGGTGGTGGCGAGCGCCGTCAGGGCATCGAGGGCCTCCCAGCGGGTCTGCGCCTCGGGGCGGTCGAGCGCCTCGATCAGCGCGGGTACGCAGGGCTCGACGCGCTGCGGATCGCGCTCGGCAAGCAGGTGCAGCACGCGGGCGGCAAACTGGCGGATGCGGCGCGTGGGGCAGCCGAGCTCCTGGACCAGACGGTCGACGGCGTTCTCGTTCTCCTCTGCCAGCTGGAGCTGTGCCAGCTCCTCGTCGGTGAGCTGTTCGTCTTTATTTTCTGCCATAGTTACCTCTTCTTACTATTTCTTAGCGTGCTTGCCAGCACCCTTGCTGTCATCGGTGACCGAGATGAGCTGCCGGTTGGCTGCGCCCTTGCGACGCGCACGGCGGCGCTCCTCGGCATCGCCCGCATCGGCGGCGGCGCGATGGGCTTTGTTGACGTTAAAAACCTCGTCGTGCTTGCGCCACGGGCCGACGGACTCGCCAAAGCTCATCTTAAGGCCGGCGATAAAGCCGCCGAGCCAGCCAATCGGCGCAAACTGCACCAGCGGGAACAGCGAGAACACCCAAGTCAGCAGGACGACTGCCGCCGCTCCTGCAAAGTTGGCGATCCAGTAGTCGCGCTTGGTGATGACGCGCTTTTCGCAGGCCCACTGGCCGCACAAAAAGCCGATGTAGATCGCAAAGAGAAAGAGCACCAGCGCAAGCACCACGAACGTCCAGCTCATAGGCGCTACTCCTCGTGATGGTGGCCGCAGCAGCACTCGTGGCCGTCATCGTGACCGTGACCGCCGCAGCACTCGTGGTCCTCGCCGTGGTGGTGGCCACCGCAGCACTCGTGGTCGTCGCCATGCTCGCCGCAACCGCAGCCTTCCTCGTGGGCACCGTGCTCCTCGGGACGATACTGCGACCAGTCCAGACCGGCGGCGATGGCGTCGGCCTCCTCCTTATAGAGGACCGTGATGGCCTGGGTGCCCAGCTTGGCACCACCGATGGCATCGAGCATGTCGTAGAGCGTAAAGGCCACGTCGGCGCCGGGCAGCGCAAGCTCGCGATCGTCGGCATAGGCGAGCGCCAAGCGCAGGTCCTTAATAAAGTGCTCGACCATAAAGCCGGGCTTGTAATCGCCGTCGAGCGCCTTGGGTGCCAGGCTCTCCATGGCGCCGGACTTGCCGGTGCCGCCCAGGATCATCTGACGGGTCTTCTCCAGATCAAGGCCGCTCAGCTCGGCAAACGCCAGCGCATCGGCCATGCCGACCATGCAGGCGCCCAGCGACACCTGGTTGGCGAGCTTGGCAGCCTGGCCCTTGCCGGCGCCATCGAAGCAGCAGATAGTTGCCGCAAAGGTGGAAAGGATGTCGCGGACCGGGGCGATGTCGTTCTCGGTGGCGCCCACGATAGCCGTGAGCGTGCCGGCGATAGCACCGGACTCGCCGCCGGTGACGGGGCAGTCAAACGCCATGCGGCCGGAAACCTGGGCGGCCTCGGCAATATCGCGCGCGAGCTCGGGCGAGCTCGTGGTGAGGTCGATCAGGACCGCGCCAGGCTTTGTGCACGCGAGCAGGCCGTCGCCCGCCAGGTAGAGCTCCTCGACCTCGGAGGGATAACCCACCATGGTAAAGACGACGTCGGCGTTCGCCACGGCATCTGCCGGCGTATCAGCCCAGACGGCGCCGCGCTCGATAAGCGCCGCGGCCTTGGACTTGGTGCGGTTGTTGACCGTAACGGGATAGCCGGCGTCCAGAATGTGGCCGGCAATGGGGGCACCCATGATTCCGGTGCCGATAAATGCGACGGAGAGCTTGTTTGCCATGAAACCTTTCCTTTTGGGTTGGGTGTTGTTACCAGGTTGAATACTCGGTGCCAGCGCTTGGGCAGTGAGTTGGGATCGATTACGGCCGCGCTACTTGCCTACTGGCCGCGCACACGGCGCGCGATGCGGTCGGAAAGCGAGGCTTTCTCGGCGCGGTTCTTGCCCCAAAACGCAAGTGCCACCATGCCGGGCCCCACGTGCGAGCCGATGGTAGGACCGACGGAACTACGGATAATCGTGACGTCGGCGCAGCCCTCCTCCTTGCGGATGGCGGCCTCGAGCCAGTCGCCGTCCTTCTCGGCATCGGCAGTCATAATGGCGATGGGCATAGTGCGATCGGGCACGTAGTTCTCACGGAACGACTTGAGGATGGACTTGAGCGCCTTCTTGCGGCCGCGGTTGACGCCGATCAGCGACAGCGAGCCGGCAAGGTCGTAGGAGAGCTCGGGCTTGACGTCGAGCTTTGCCGTGAGCTGTGCCGCCGCGGGCGGAATGCGGCCGCCGGCAGCCAGCGCGTCAAAGCTCTCGAGCGTAAAGTAGCCGTGGACATAGGTCTTGGCCTCATTTGCCCAGTCGACCAGCTGCTTGGCGGTGAGTCCCGCCGAGCGTTGACGGACGGCCTCGAGCGCCAAGAGCTCGCCGGTCGCACAGGGCAGAGCGTTGTCGACCACGTACAGCTCAAAGTTAGGATACTCGGCGCGCACGGCGTCCGCCGCCTGGCACGCGGAGTTGTAGCTCGACGACAGCGCCGAGGTAAAGCACAGGTAGACCGTAGGCGTGCCCTCTTTGGCGCACTCGGTAAAGAACTCGATATAGCGACCGAGCGACACGGCGGAGGTGGACACGCGAGCGCCGGCACGCATGCGGTCGTAGAACTCCTTAGGGCTGATGCTCGACCAGATATCGTCCGTGCGCTCCTCGCCATCGATGATAAAGGGGAAGCCCAAGATATCGACATCGAGGTTCGCGGCGACCTCGGGGCTAAAGTCGCAGCAGGTATCGACGACGATGCGGCAGCGGTCTGAATGGCCGGTAGATGCAGCCTTGTCCATCAAAGCGACTCCTTACGTAAAAAAGGCGGCCATCCGCATGGGATGACCGCCGGCCGTTAACTCATGCAAGTTAACGTATTTTACTCGTCAAGTGTTTCGATACGGGGCTTGATGATGCCATATCCACCATTCTTACGGTGATACACCACATTGATGAGGCCAGTCGTCGCGTTCTCGAACACGTAGAAGTCGTGACCGAGCAAATCGGTCTGCACCAGCGCCTGCTCCTCAGTCATCGGGGTGACATCGATGACCTTCTCGCGGACGAGCAGGTCGTCCTCCTCCTCGGGCAGCAGCAGGTCGGCCAGATCCTCGACGCGCTCGACCGGCGCGACATCCGCTGCGCTGGCACCGCCCTGGCGGTTGTCCACGACCTTGGTCTTGAACTTGCGCAGCTGGCGGGTGACCTTATCGGCGGAGAGGTCGATGGCGGCGTACATATCTGCACCGTGCTCGGCAACGCGAATCACCGAACCGCGGGCACGAACCGTAACCTCGACGATTGCCGGGTTGGGGTTCGAGGGGTTCTTCTCATAGCGAAGCACGACGTCGACTGTCATGGGCTCGATATCGAAAACCTTGAGCGCCTCGCCGATCTTCTCGTCCACATGCGCACGCAGAGCATCGGTTACCGTCGTCTTGCGTCCAGAAACCTTGATATCCATACGTGGCTCCAATCTGCCTCGGGGACTTACTGTACTGGCTATGTACCCATTGCCGTGCATTTAATCACGCGGATTCCTAAAGACCCGAATAACGATTGCTTGATACCGCATACCGAAGTCTCGCACTTTTCTATGGCAAAGTGCGCTATAGGAGGGAGCCGGCGACTTTGTATTTGGTCCCGAAAATTGGCTTTGAACTGCTGGTTTTATAGAGATGAAAAAGCCGGGCTCCCCTATTGGGGAAGTCCGGCAGTGCGTGTTGAAACCGTGAAGAGGTGTCCTTTCCAACGTATAGAAGACACCACCCCTAGCAATAACTAGCTATTAAGCTTGTTAATGTCGTCGTCGGTGATGGTGCCTTCCTGGCTGGACGATTTGTCCTCGGAGGATGCGGTCTCATTGTTGGAATCGGAGGACTCGCTGCCGGAAGACGTGGTCTCACTGGACTCAGAGTCGCCCGGCTGCACGTTAGCGCCCGAAACCGTCTTAGTGGTGAGGTCGTAGGGCATCGTGCCGTACCAGACGCAGTGGACCGCCTCGAGCGTGCCGTCGGCCGTAATACCGTCGAGGGCATCGCTCACGGCACGACACAGTTCGTCATTGGACGAAAGGCCTGCAACACCAAGCGTCGAGGGCGCCTCGAGCGCACCGACATAGGAGATCTCGCTCATCAGGCGCGCAAGGTAACCGCCAGCCGTGGAGTCGCAGATCACATAGTCGACCTCGCCGGACTCGAGCGCCTCAAAGCACTCGTTGATGTTGGAGTAAGTCTTTTGGTTGGCGGTGATGCTCTGCTTAGCAAGCGCCTCCTGCGAGGCCGAGGACATCTGGATACCCAGAGTAGACGTGTTAAGGGTATCGGTGGAAACGCTCAGCGACCCACCATCGCTGGTTTTACCGAACACGGAAGCGGCATCGTACAGGCAGGTGCCGAGCGAGCTAACGTCCCCATCCGTGGAGTTGATCTCGCCGATAAAGATATCAGCCTTTTTGTCACCGAGCGCGGAACCTGCCGAGGACGCATCGACAAAGGCGACCTTAAGGCCCATACGGCTTGCAAGGGCGCGGGCAGCGTCGACCGCATACCCCGTGAGCTCGCCGTCGGTGCCCTGCATGGCCTGCGGCGCATCGGAAGTATCGAGGGCGACCGTCAGGGTACCGGGGGTGAACAGGGCATCATCCGACACCGTGGGCGTGACGGTCTCGTACTCGATCTGGTCGATCGTGGGAGTCGTGAACGTAGACAGCGGGTTGAACGCGCATCCGCTCAGACCCAAAACGGCGATGACCGCTGCGGTCCCAGCACCTAACCGAGCCGCGTGCATCAAGCTGCCCCTCACCATGTCCACTACCCTGCCTTCTGTGTCGTATACGATCCGTGCGATGCGCGGAATATCAGATTGTTCCCACCAGCTGACCTGGTATTTGACCCCACACTTGCGCACCGGGGTGTTTGCTCGGGAGGCCGCAGCCACCTTCACGACTGGCCCGCTCGCCCGCGAGGCGGTATTGCCCCAAAGAAAGTAGAACGGACGGTGCGGCTTACATCTAGGACGCGCCATGATCGCGCCGCGCGCACGCGGTCGCTTACGTGGATCCCTTTGACCGCGTCTGTCTTGGACTAGGACGGGCATTTCGTCCGTCCGCAACCACAGCCTGGTAGGAACGTAGCGCATTATAGCTAAGTTCAAGCTAAAGTTTAAGGTTAGGGGCGTCATTCGCATCGCGAGTACAGATTTCGCAGGTCGGAGTGGGCTATTCGTGCCCCTGTGAAGCCCGGAGCTCCCCTATGGGGAGCTCCGGGGCACCCTTCCTAGGGTGCTGTGGCCAAAAAATGGCAAATATGAGTACTGTCACCAATTTAGTAACAGGCAGTTTTAGCCTCTCGGACAGATTTTGCGCTCAGTGTCGCCAACCTGATGCTTAGTTATTCTACATTTGTTTATTATCTTCTTACTTTATGACGCCTCCGAGTCCTAAATTCCTTGATTTTGCTGTTACTGATTTAGTGACAGTACTCATATTTGCCATATTTTGGCCAGGGCATATGATTAACCCCCTATTTTCGACGTGAATTAGACCGGCTTAAGCCCAAAACACGCCCGCAGCGTGTTAAGCAACGCCTCTTGCTTCTTCCTGCGGGCATCGACACGATTCCGGTACCGCTTTCGCATACGCTGGTGCATGCGCCATGCGAGCGCTTCCATCGCTTCCATGTCACAGAGCATTTCGTTGTTGACCGTCGCGACCTCGATTCCCATAGTAATCAAGCCCGTGTTGCGCTTTTCATCATGGATACGTCCCCTCCGAGAGGAATGGCCCAGCTCACCGTTGTATTCCAGGTCAAACCGGGCTGCCTCCTGATATGCATCGCAAACTGCATGGGGCATCCCCGAGATTGCCTGCGCACGGTCATCGAACTCGATCTTGTAGTCGGTCTTAAAGGGACCGCAAGCAAATCCGCCATAGGGAAACGGAAGCGAAAACAGAGCGAGCATGATGCACTCCATGGGCGAGAGCAGGTTTTCCGAAAGATAGGGACACAGACGCAGCAGCTGTTTGGCCACATTCCCCTTGCATGCCGCAAGGTAATCTGCCAGACGATCGGGCATCAGCACCGGCTCGACTTCAAAGTAGCCCACGTCTGCTAGCTGGTCCTTGTCCTTTGCAAGCCTATTCGCAACAGGCGAGGTGTAGGGAGGCAGATACTTCCCGCGATCGCTCAGTGAAATCTTGGAACACAGTTCCTGGGCCAGGGCAAATGCCTGGATACAACCGACCTCGCGGGCGACGGCAACACAAAGGGCCTCGGGAGATAGACTGTACACCCCCGGTTCCACCTCTAGAATCGAGCCGGCGGGCAACCCAGAGCATACGGACCAGCCCACGCCAGGCATGCGGCGGCGCTGCGCCGCAGATCCCACCAGCAAGCAAAGATCTTCTTGTACCTCGCCGCTTGCGGCCCCAATCCGCACCAAGTCGGGAAGATAAATGTCCTCGGTCGAGGGCGACGACGTGCGCAGCACACGGCGCTCTTCATCGGGATTAAGGTCCTTCCAGCTGATGTAACCCATTTGTCGGCGCTCGGCGCGCATCGTGCGTAGCGCCGAGGCGCCGGTCAGAATTATGGAGGCCGCCAGTTGCTCGCTTGTCGGTTCGTCACACCGCTCAATCTTCACTGCCACAAAACCACCCCTACCAAACACGTGCGATAGCAAGGCCATCGACTGCCGCAGCGCCGGCACGCTTGAGCTCCGCCGAGGCTGCTGCCATGGTCGCGCCCGTGGTGATAACGTCATCGATAAGCAGTAAGCGGCGGCCGTGCACGTCCTCAACCGTCTCGTACATGCCTTGGGCACGCTCGCGACGCTCCTCACGACCGAGTTCGCGCTGGTCGCCATGCCCGTACTTGACGAGGGCATCGAGCAGGGGAACACCCGACAGCTCGCAAAATGGGCGCGCAATGGCCTCCATATGATCAAAGCCACGCCGCCGAAACGCTGCCGCCGTCGCAGGCACAAACACCACCGCATCCGCACCGGACAGCACACCTCCGTAGCGATCGGGCGCTACGACCTGGGCATGCAGGGCGGTGTCGTAGAGCAGCTCCGCCAGATACGGCGCCAGGCGTCGCTCGCCCGCGTCCTTGTACGCTTTAATGATGCGCGGCAGCGGATGCGCATAGACGGAGCACGCCAGGCAGCGGTCGAGCGCCTCCGCCATTGCCGAGGACGTGCCCTCGACCGAACACTCAGTGCACAGCAAATCCCCAAACGGGGCGCCGCATCGGGTACAGCTATGACGTGGGTCGATGAGCGTGAGCGCAGCCAGGCAGTCTTGGCAAATAAGCGTACCGGCGCGCTCGCAGCCGGCACATCGTGTTGGCGACAACGCCTCAAGCGCCTCGTGCGCCGCCTGCTCGGCAAACGATAGCGATTCGTCCGCAAACGGTAGGATGCCGGCACCTTGCAGACGGCTCAATATGTTCAGATGGCTCTTCAAGACACAACCCTCCCTACGTTCGGTCGCAGGGAGGGTTGTTGATTCAGCGCTATGATACCCCGATGCGCTCGGGGCAAGGCGAGCTAAATCCGCTCGCGGGCGTTATTCGCCGGCGGGCGGTTGTGGTGCAGACGAAGACAGGGTCGAGCCCTCGCCACCATCCTGGCGCGGCTTGCGGGAACGGCGACGGCGGCGGCGCTTTTGACCCTGGTCGGCCGAGCCCTCGCCACCGCGATCCTCGCGCGGCTCGCGCTCGTCGCGAGCGGCGCCACGCGAAGCCTTGGCAGCAGCCCCC
>ERZ791611.251-NODE-251-length-59083-cov-3.038287_pt1 | contig 59083 bp, 59 predicted proteins | sample MGYA00510275_ERZ791611 | MGnify/ENA primary metagenome ERZ791611 (study PRJEB30046, sample SAMN00791912) | human gut metagenome | study: EMG produced TPA metagenomics assembly of the A metagenome-wide association study of gut microbiota in type 2...
ATATAAAGGCAGTGGTATATCAGGGCACGCCATGTTTCTCTACGAATTGAATAAGAACAACATTACTATAGAGCGCATGAAGAACAAACAAGGCAAAGTCTATGGCTTGAAGTTCTCCTTTGGCGGACAAAGTTTCAAGGCTTCCGAAATCGGCAGGGAGTTCGGCTACCGTTCCTTGCAGAAGAACTTTGAGATAGCCAATAAAGCCGAGACAAAGGAGACAATAATGAAAGCTCACACAATGGCGTACGGGACTGCAAACAAAACTCAATCAGACACAGGCTATCAACTTGTTCCTCCCAGCCGTTCGTACGTACCACCTGCAAATGCAAATGGAAGTCCGTCTATTGCACAAGCCGTAGGAAATGTAGCAAGCACTGCCTTGAATGCTGCCGAAGAAATAATTTCAGGAGCAGGCGGACTTATCTATCCACAGACACATGGTGATGATTATGCCGAGATGGCTTGGCAACATAAACTCAGAAACCAAGCCAAGAAAAAGAAGAAAAGAGGAAGAGGTATATAATAGATAGCTCTTCTCTATTTCCAATCACCAAAAAACTCAAGGATGACGCAAATGAACGAAATTCTTATCAAAAACGCTTGTTATTCAAAGCAAATGATTATCTTTGCAAATAGAATAACAAGCGTTCTTTGTTAATGCAGAAACCTGCGATGAATAGCACTTCGCTCGTTTCCAAATCGTTACCTATTTAGTCTACGCAATGAGGTAACTTCTTTATTTTCAATTAGATACATTTTTAGAATTATCTTGCATGGTCATTTGGGCCGGATGGAAATTTTGAAAGGCCAAATGGGACAGATATGAAGAATGGAATAGGGCGGATGGGTGGGGATGAGAAAATTCCATGTAAGGCTTTTTCGCAATTTCGATTAGTTCTGTACTATAGGTCATGTAAAGCTATCCTATGGAAGATTCTGTATTTCCAAACCACCTGTCTGAAAGGAAGAATCATCGGCAAATCTTCTTTGTTTGCAGGCTTTTTCCGAGAAGGACATTAATGCACGGCAATTTTTACAAGCGAAGACGAAAAAACTCCTATAAAGTCCTTTTGTTCCGATTAAATTGATTATCTTTGCAGCCGAATATAACTTTAACAATCATGAATCTAAAAGTACGTTTGGCTGCGATGAACTTCCTTGAATTTGCAGTATGGGGAGCTTATCTTACTTCTATGGGAACATATTTGGTAAACATCGGTATGGCATCACAAATTGGATGGTTTTATGCCATTCAGGGTGTCGTGTCTATATTCATGCCGGCTCTGATGGGTATTGTTGCCGACCGTTGGGTGCCTGCCCAGCGCCTGCTTGGCCTGTGCCACCTTGCTGCCGGCCTGTTTATGTTTGCAAGTGCTTATTGCGGCATAAGCGGCCTCCATTCGCTTCTATTTCCCCTCTATACGATAAGTGTGGCCTTCTATATGCCCACTTTGGCCCTGACCAATTCCGTGGCTTACAATGCACTCACCCAAGCCGGGATGGATACCGTAAAGGATTTTCCTCCCATCCGCGTCTTTGGCACCATCGGATTTATATGCACCATGTGGATGATCGATTTGCTTGGCTTCCAGCCCAATGAGAAGCAATTTGTTGTGTCGGGTATCATGAGCATGGTTCTTTTCCTCTACACCTTTACCCTGCCTGCTTGTCCCATCAACGCAGGAGGCAGCAAGAAGAGTTTCATCGACGCTTTCGGGTTGCGGGCCTTTGCACTGTTCAAGCAAAAGAAGATGGCCATTTTCTTCATTTTCTCGATGCTTCTTGGCGTAAGCCTTCAGATAACCAACGGTTTTGCCAATCCATTTATCACTTCCTTTAAGAGCATTCCCGAGTACGCCTCCACCTTCGGGGTGCAACATGCCAATATTCTCATTTCCCTGTCGCAAATGAGCGAGACCTGCTGCATCCTGCTGATTCCATTCTTCATGAAGCGCTACGGCATCAAGAATGTCATGCTGATAGCCATGTTTGCCTGGGTGTTCCGTTTCGGACTGTTCGGTCTGGGTAACCCCGGCCCCGGAGTCTGGATGTTTGTGCTTTCCATGCTGATATATGGTGTAGCTTTTGACTTTTTCAACATTTCCGGTTCATTGTTTGTAGACAAAACTACCGACCCGGCCATCCGCTCGAGTGCGCAAGGACTTTTCATGCTGATGACCAATGGCATCGGCGCGACGGTGGGCACCCTGTCGGCACAGGCCATTGTGAATAGCCACACGGTGGATGGCGTCACCGACTGGCAGTCGTGTTGGTTCATCTTTGCCGGCTATGCACTACTTGTAGGCGTCTCGTTCGCCTTGATGTTCCGGCCCAGAAGAGAGGATGTTTCTGCATGAATAAAGTAAAAGTAAATTTTAAAAGTATTTCTGAAATTGTAGGCACCAGCGACATAGGTCTGCTGGTGCTTGTTGATGAAAAGGAAGAACGGCAGTTGGCTGTCACTTGCGACAAGCAAATGATCCATCAGCTGTCACTTCGGCTGCAGCAAGCCCCGGAGATGGAAAAATTGCTACCGGAAGTCTTGGTGCAGGTCATCGGCAAACTCTCTGATGACCCTTTCGAACTGGTCATCTCTGCCTTGAAAGGAGGCGAATATAAAGCCATGCTGATCAACAGCTCTACGCTTGACATTGTGCCCATCAAGGTGGGTGATGCCATTCTCCTTTCCGTTATCTCCGACATCCCGCTTTTCGTCGAACAAGGCTTGATGCTTAGGCAGAGCATTCCATATACGGTACAGGCTAAAGGAATGAAGATTCCGGTCAATGCACTGACTGACGAAATGCTGTCAAGTGCCCTCGCTAAAGCCGTGGAAGACGAAAACTATGAATTGGCCACCCATCTGCGCGATGAGATAAACCGACGTAAGGCCGACCAATGACGCTTTGAAGATGTTTTAATGAAAGGGCGATTCTGAAATGAAAGAAACAAGATATTTTTATGTACCCGATGCCGCTCGGCAATCGGAATTGCCGGAAGAGGAAGCCGGTCACGCCCTACGTGTGCTACGGCTCAAAGCCGGAGACGAGATGTTTCTCATGGATGGAGTCGGAACCTTTTTCCGGGCAGAAGTCACCGTTGCTGCCGGAAAACATTGCATGTATGAGATAAAAGACCGTTTTCCCCAACACCCCACGTGGCGAGGCCATATCCATCTGGCCATTGCACCGACGAAAATGATGGAACGCATGGAGTGGATGGTTGAGAAAGCAACGGAAGTGGGCTTTGACGAAATCTCCTTCTTGGGATGTAAGTTCTCAGAACGCAAGGTGTTGCGGGCCGATCGAGTGGAAAAGATTGTTGTCTCAGCCATGAAGCAGAGTCGCAAGGCATGGAAACCTGTTGTCAACACGATGTGTTCCTTTGGCGAATTTATGGCCGTTGAGCATCCCGGTAGGAAATACATCTGTCATTGCTATGAGGAGTTTCCAAAGAAGGATTTCTTTAGTGAAATTCAGGAAACTATTGACTATGAGGATAATGAAGATATCCTTGTTCTTGTTGGGCCGGAAGGTGACTTCTCGGTAGACGAGGTGCAGCTGGCTTTAGAGAAAGGATATGAATCGGTATCCCTCGGGAGAAGTCGTTTGCGAACGGAGACTGCAGGGCTTTCGGCTGTAATGATGGCCAATCTGGCCCGCAGAATCCAATAATGGAAATACTCAATGGATATTAGTCTTATGGATATGGGTAAATTTTGTTTGCGTTATGTCAAACATCCCTTTTGGATGTTGGCTGCTTTGATTGCCACCCTCTCTTCTTGTTCGGATGGCGATAATTATGTCAATGCTATTCCCGGTGGGAGCATGGCATTGATTTCCATTGACATGCCGCAGCAGGCAAAAGGAAAGGCCGACAGCAGGCTTTTGTCGCTGAAAAACATGCTGCATGTCGATGACCTCTCGGATTGTGGATTGGATGTAAGTGCCAAGTTTTATCTTTTTGAGGCACCGGATGGCAACTTGGGGCTATGTGCCAAGGTCAAAGATTCCGGCGATTTGAAACATTGGCTGGAGAAACTTTCCGCCAAAGGTATCTGCACTTCGCTTTCCGAGCGTCGAGGCTGCCATTTCGCAGTGATGAAAAACAGCTGGCTGGCAGGATTCTCCGATGAGGCACTGCTGGTGATGGGGCCTGTCGTCGGGAGTGCCCAAGCCGAATTGCGCCAGCAGATGGTAAGATATCTTAAAGCCAAGGAAGAAACCGGTATCAAGAGTAGCCCGATGTTTGCTTGTATTGATACCATTTCGTCTCCTGTGGCCATGGTGGCACAGACACAAGCTTTTCCGGAGAAGTTTGTAGCCCCATTTATCCTCGGAGCTCCCAAAGAAGCCGATCCTTCGCAGATTGTGATTGCTGCAAAGATTGCTGTTAACGGTCAGTGTTTGGATATTGACGGGCACACTTTCTCGTTTAATAAGGCCATTGATGCCAAATTGCAGAAAAACAATCAGGTCTTCCGACCGCTTGAAGGGCATTACTCGGATTTCGTCTTTTCAGATAAGCTGATGACGCTATTCCTCAATGTAAACGGACGGGAGTTCCTTCCGATCCTACAACAGAACAAAGCCTTCCAGGCCTTTCTTGTCGGCATCAATTCGGCTGTGGATATGGACAATATCCTTCGCTGTGTTGATGGGCATATTGTTATCCAAGTCAACAACCTGTCGGAAGGTCATGCGGATATGTGTATGGGGGCAGAGTTGGCTGACATTGGCTTTTGGAAGGATATCGACTATTGGAAAAAATCGTGTCCTAAAGGAAGCACCATCACTGCCTACGGATTCGACCAAACCAAGCCTTCATCTGTACCGGGATATGTATATACAAACGGTGATATGAAGTTTTATTTCGGTTCGTTAAACAAAAACTTCTTTTGTGGTACGGACATTGATATGGTGATGAGCCTCCGATATTATAAAGGAGTGGTGGATCAGCCTTTGGAAAAACAGCTCATCGGCAAAAGGCTTGTCATGGTGCTCAACCTTTTGTCGCTTGGTGACATGGAGGGAACATCGATAGCCTCATTCCTCAAACCGTTGTTCGGTGATGTCAATAAAGTTTTTTACAGTATCAGATAATGGAACAGATTCATTTGGACAACGTGTTGCCCGAGGTTTTTGCACAGCGCGACAATTTAAGTTCGGAAGTGTGGAAGCAACATGTGACGTTCAACAAGGGCCATCTCTACCTTGTCGAGGCCGATAGCGGCATGGGGAAAAGCACCTTTTGCAGTTATGTTATCGGTTATCGGCATGATTATACGGGGCGCATATCGTTTGACAACGATGATACACACGAATTTCGCATGACCGATTGGATACGCATACGGCGTCGACACATCAGCCATCTTTTTCAGGAACTCAGGCTTTTTCCCGAACTGACGGCGTATGAGAATGTGGAAATCAAGAATAAGCTTACCAATTTTAAAAGTAAGAAAGAGATAACAGACTGGTTTGATGCACTTGGCATAGGCGACAAACTTGATGCTAAGATCGGACACATGTCTTTCGGGCAGCAGCAGCGAGTGGCCATGATCAGAGCTCTTGTCCAGCCGTTTGACTTCATTTTGGCCGATGAACCCATCAGTCATCTTGACGATACCAACTCACGTGCAATGGGCGACATCATGATGTCTGAAGCCAAACGGCAAGGCGCAGGGGTGATAGTCACCAGCATAGGCAAACACATTGATCTTAATTACGAGCAGACATTAAAGTTATGAATCTGGTTTGGAAATTATTGCGCCGACATATCAGCTTACCGCAGTTTGTCGGTTTCTTCTTTGCCAATCTTTTTGGCATGTTTATCGTGCTGTTCGGTTTTCAGTTCTATCGGGATGTATTGCCCGTCTTCACCGCTGAAGACAGCTTTATGAAAGCCGACTATCTCATCATGAGCAAGAAGGTTGGCACGGGCAATACCATCAGTGGACGCTCAAATTCTTTCAGTGGCAGCGAGGTCGATGAGGTAGCCAACCAGCCTTTTGTCAAGAAAGTGGGGAAGTTTACCTCCACCGAATACAAAGTCGATGCTTCCATGGGCGTTGCTGGGACGAATGTGCTCAATTCCGAACTCTTCTTTGAAAGCGTTCCCGATGAGTTTGTAGATGTTCCCTTAAAAGATTGGAAATACCAGCCGGGAGACGGGGAAGTGCCTATCATCCTCCCACGCACCTACATTAATATGTACAACTTCGGTTTCGCTCAAAGTCACTCATTGCCCAAGATCTCCGAAGGATTAGTGGGTATGATCGATTTTCATATATTCATACAAGGTGACGGCAAGCAGCGACAATTTAAAGGCAAGGTGATCGGTTTTTCAAGCAGACTCAATTCAATACTTGTTCCACAGGCCTTTATGGATTGGAGCAATCACGAATTTGCCCCCGCCGACCACAGCGAAGCCACCCGCCTTATCGTTGAAGTAGGTAACCCGACCGATGACACAATCACTTCCTATCTTGAAAAAAAAGGCTACGAGGTAGAAAACGACAAGTTGGATGCAGAGAAAACAACCTATTTCTTGAAGATGATGGTGAGCCTTGTCATGCTTATTGGTCTTGTCATATCCATTTTAAGTTTCTATATTCTTATGCTCAGCATCTACCTGCTTGTGCAGAAGAACTCATCCAAATTGGAAAACCTGTTGTTAATAGGTTATTCGCCGTCACAGGTGGGCACCCCCTATTTGTGGCTTACACTTTCGCTGAACGCCTGTGTCCTCGTGATGACATGGATAGCACTTTTCATGATGCGCAACTACTACATGGGATTCCTTGAGACTCTCTTCCCACAGATTGATGAAGGAAGCATACTGCCGGCAATATGCTTGGGAAGCACCTTGTTTGCTGTCGTGACTTTGTTAAATCTGTTTGCTATCCGGCGCAAAATCATCAGCATTTGGAAACATAAGCCTAACGGTGTATAGCCATTAACAGGGAATCCCCGTCTTTATTGACCTTCCTCTCTTTATAAACAAAGAAATTGCATTCATCACTTATATATTTCGGAATAGCTTCTGTGGCTATTCCGTTTTTTGTAATATTTCTATTTTTTTCAACCGTTCGTAACATTTAATTCAAAAAAATTAAGTAAATTTGCGACATAAAGTATTAACAGGGAATGTTCCCTTGATTATTAACCAAATTTCTATTAAAAAGGTATGCAGAAACGATTGCATTTTCTCATTGCGATGCTGATGTTCTTTACATCAGGCGTAATGGCACAAATCACTACTTCCGGTATCACCGGTAAAGTGACGAGCCAGGGCGAAGACGTTATCGGTGCCACCGTAACGGCTGTCCACCAGCCTTCAGGAACACTTTATCGTGCCGTGACTAACATCGATGGCCGTTACACTATTCAAGGTATGCGTGTAGGCGGCCCTTACAAAGTGGAAATCACATACGTTGGGCATCAGCCTAAAGTCTTTAATGGCGTAACTCTCAACCTTGGTGAAACCCGAAATATCTCTTGCTCGATAGAGGAAGACTCCAAAGAGCTTCAAGAGATCGTGGTCACCGGGAGAGCCGGACTCAACGCCACCAAAACCGGTGCGGCTACGAGCATGAATGCCCAACAGATAAACGACATGCCGAGTATCACTCATGGTATTGCCGATGTCGCACGTTTGAATCCGCAGTTGACAACCACCAGTTCGGGAGTGATGTCATTTGCCGGTACCAATAATCGCTACAATCAGTTCCTCATCGACGGTGCTGCCAACAACGATGTATTCGGTCTTGCCGGTACGGGCACCAATGGCGGACAGGCCGGAGCCCAACCCGTGTCTATGGAAACCATTGAGCAGATTCAGGTGAACATCGCCCCCTTTGACGTGCGCCAGAGCGGCTTTACGGGAGGTGCCATCAACGCCATTACCAAGAGTGGTACCAACCAGTTCCACGGTTCGCTCTATGGCTATGGCTACAACCAAAATCTTCTTGGCCACCACTATAAGCTTGCCGACGGTTCTGGGTATGCCCCCCGCTACCAGAAGGAGAAAGATTATAACTTCGGTGTGACCTTCGGTGGCCCCATTGTCAAGAACAAGCTCTTCTTCTTCGTGAACTATGAGAAGAACAACAAGTCTTATCCCAACCTCTACGCCTTTGGTTCAGACTATTCCGATGTAGGCAAGGCTGAAGCTGAGAGTATCTACACGAAGATTGTCGAGATGGCCAAAAAGCAGGGAGTGACCTATCCCGGTGTCTTCACGACCGAAGATATCTATACCAAGAGCGAAAAGGCCGGAGTGAAACTCGACTGGAACATCAACGAGTTCAATAAGGCCAGCGTGCGTTGGAGCCTTGTTACTGCCAAGCGCCTTAACAACGCCGGCTCTAAATCCGCCCTCAATGACAACCTTTACAGCTATCCTTTCGAGAACAATACCAACACATTCGTTGCCGAACTCCAGAGCCGCCTCTCCCCGGTGGTGAGCAATGAGTTCCGTGCCAACTATGTACGCGTGCGCGACAAGCGGGCCGTGGGTGCTCCTTTCCCATCTGTCATGATCAACAATGTGGGCAAGGGTTCGGTCAATCTCGGTAACGAACGCTCCTCGATGGCCAACAGTCTTGACCAAGATGTCTACACCATAGAGGATAACCTGACATGGTATAAAGGCAACCACACTTTCACTTTCGGTACCCATAATGAGATTTATGATTTCAGCAATCTCTACATCCAAGACCTCTATGGAACATACATTTTCCAAAACCCGGACAAGTTCAATGATTACTATAAGGACTATATGGCCGGAAATGTAGATCCCACCAAGGCTTACCTTTATCAGTATCGCTATGGCTACGCCAATGTCGACGTGACAGGTGATCCCCGATGGAAGGCAAGCTTCGGTGCAGCCCAGTTGGGTTTCTATGTTCAGGACAAATGGGATGCTACCGACAACTTCCAGTTCACATACGGACTGCGTATGGACATACCCATCTTCTTCGACACGCCTACGGCCAACAAAGGCTTCAACGAGTATGCTGCCCAACAGGGATGGAACGTGAAAACCAACCACAAACTTTCCAGCACCCCCATGTGGAGCCCCCGCGTGGGATTCCGATGGGATATAGCCAACAACCGCAAGTACATTCTCCGTGGCGGTGTAGGAGTCTTCACCGGCCGCATTCCCTTTGTCTGGATCAGCAACAATTACTCCAACACCGGTGTGCAGCTCACCACCTACAACGTGAATAATCCTAAGGGAATAGACCTCATATTGGATCCCAACGGCCAGGGGGCCAATGCGCAAAAGCTGAAAGCCGTTACGGGCAATCAGATCGTGAACGTGTATGACCACAACTTCAAGTTTGCCCAAAACCTGCGTTTCAACCTTGGATTCGACTTTGAGCTCCTCGGCATCAACTGGACGGCAGAGGCCTTGTACTCAAAGACACTGAACGATATACTCTACCAGAATCTTGCTTACGAAATGTCCGGCAAGACATACGCGCAGGTTTACGGTTCGAAAGGAGTGCCGGTAGAAGACAATCGTCCGCTTTTCCAGAAGAGAACCAATGGCACGGCTTTTGACAACATCTATGCCTTGAGTAACACCTCCAAAGGATATACTGTCAATCTCTCCCTGAAGGCAGAGAAACATTTCAATTTCGGTCTCGACCTGATGGCCAGCTACACATGGACCCAGTCCAAGAGCGTGAACAATGGTGGCTCGATGGTGGCCGAAAGTAACTGGCGTTACAACTACACCTATCGCAACCCCAATGCACCGGAACTTGGCAATTCCGCCTACAACATTCCGCATCGCATTCAGGCCAGTGCCTACTACCATCTCAAATATGGCAAGAACAACTCTTGGCTGACGACCCTCGGACTGATTTATCAAGCGAAGAGCGGGTCTCCGTATTCCCTTTACTACTATGGTGATGTGAACGAGGATGGAGCCAATGGTAACGACTTGTTCTACATCCCTACGGACGCACAGATAGACAAGATGATCTTCGACGAAACGAAGTTTGACAATTCAAAGAATGGCAATAGATTGATTGTGAAGGCCTTCGGTGAAGGCTTTAATGGCGTGCTCACCCAAGAAATGCAACGTACGCTGCTGAAGACATGGATCGGAGAAGATTCCTACATGAGCAAACATCGTGGCGAATACTACAAACGATATGCCGACAACCTGCCCTTTGAGCATCATTTCGACTTCCACTTCGGTCAGAAGTACAGCTTCAAGGTGGCCGGTCAGCTGAATTCCGTTGAGCTCACCTTTGATATCATCAATCTCGGCAACCTCCTCAACAAGGATTGGGGACACACCTACGGTGACGGCTTCGGCATATACAGCAGCCCTGTCAACTACATGGGTGGTGGTCACTATCAGTTCACAGGCGGCCGTGCGGCCCGCACCTATAGTGAACTTTACAGCCGCTGGCGCGGTCAGATAGGTTTGAAATACACTTTCTGAACATTGTCGGCTACCAAATTACGGTAGGTTCTATCAAAGAGAAAATCGGATATTCCGCATAGGAATATCCGATTCTTTTATTATATTTGCATTCAAATATCAATACACTACATTATGAAAATAGATTTTGACCGCATTAGGGAAGCCCATCTTGAGGGCTTTAAGGGCGGAAATGGCAAATTGGATACCCGTAACTTTGTCGATGACAAAGTGAAAATCATGTATAGCACCTTGCGCCCCGGAGCATCAAGCGGACTTCATACGCACGAGGGGAATTGCGAGATCGTATATGTCATTAGCGGAGAGGCGACTTTCCACTACGATGACGAGGTGGAAGTAGTGAGGGTAGGGCAGGTACACTACTGTCCGGAGGGGCATTCCCACTATATGGAAAACCTCACCGACCACGATTTAGTGTATCTGGCCATTGTACCCGAGCACCATTAAGGCTTGCAACGAACGATAGTGGATCCAAGCCCCGTTTGGCAGTTTTTCTGATAAACCGGGTGTCTGATTTTTTCGCAACTGATTTGCATTTTGCCATTTTGGGTTGTATCTTTGCAATGGCAAGGGAAGCACGCAGATGCTTCCTTTTTTTGTATCCATCTGTGTTTTCGGTGGTTGTTCGGCCAAAACAGGCCTGTCATCCGGCCCGAATGAAGGCATCACTCGATTGTTACTGTCTTCCAAGTGTGCCCCTTTTATCTCCTCGTTCGGGCCGAATAAGCCTTTAAAAGACATATTCCTTTACGTTTTTTGTGCATTGTGTCGGGACACTATAGGTTCCAGAGAAGAGATCATGTAAACCATTTTCATATTTCAACTAAGTTTGTCACTATATGCTTTCCAGCTCTTCAAGTTGCGAGAGGCTGACAGAATACCGGCTACCGATAGGCATACTGAATCTGTGCAAGAATCTACACGTATATCTGAAAAATCAGCAAACAAAAAAGAGGTGTTTGTAAAAGCACCTCTTCTATATTGAAATGTCCGGTTTTGAGATTTTATTCCTATATGCCAGATATGGGCGGTCAATGCCCACCGACCAACATGCCATCCAAACGGTTATTCAACTATTTTCACCATATTGAATGAAGAAATCTTCATTTGGGGCGAAACGGTAGCCGTTATCTTGTAGCGTGTCTCCGAGTTTTTGGATGCATCAGAATACTCCACATTCTGTTTGGCAGAGAATTGTACTTGATATTCATATTCATCCTCTCCAACCTCGCGCTTCTGAATGGTGTAATCGTTGGCGAGATGCCAGTTCATGTTGGTCACGTCTTCTTTGTAAATTTTATGCATGAAGCTGATTACATCGCTCTTTGTCGCGCCGTCTTTTCCCAAAAATGAAGCAAGTACGTCTTCCACCTGGTCGGTCAGGCGATCCTCGTTGCGAGAATTGATGCTTTGGAAAAACTTCCTGAAAAGATCGTTCAGGCGTGCCCGCTCCTCCGGTTGCACTTCCTTTGATTTCACTTTCTTGATGTTCTCCGCAGCCTCATCTATGTGCGCCCCCTCGGGATGACTGTTCAGGTATTCCTGATAGGCATCGACTGTATTCTGCCTTTGGGCATCCACCCAGTCCAACGAATCGAGCTTGTTGTTGATTTCGCCCCGATGTGGCGTGTCCGGATGTTTGGCAAGATAGTCTTCAAGTGCCGCTTTCGAACCGCTCACAAGCACATTGGTCCATTCCTGATCCTGCTGCCTAAGCATGGCAAGATGAGACTGGATGGAGTCTATATGTTCTTCGGGCGCATCGGCACGATAGGTGTCGAGGTAGCTTTGAAGCACCATAGGGTCGTTGCTGGTCATGGCATATTCGTATGCCTCACGTTCTTTATTGTCTTTGGCCTGATTGTAGAAATAGAAACATACGCCACAGATGGCCAAGGCAATGATGAATGCCGCTATCAAGGCAGCGTGCGACTTTTTCTTTGGTGTGTTGTCGGTCGTGTGATTGGGGGCCTCATCCGTTGCCGGACAGGCCGGTCGGGAAGTGGGAGGTGGCGGTGGAGTGGGTGACGAAGACACCTCTGCGACTGTTGGCATAGCCTCGGCCGGTTGCGTCTCCTGCCGACGGGCAGTAGTGGGGCGATGGCAGTTGGGGCATGAGTCTTCATTCCTGAAATATATTTCCCCGCAATTGGGGCATTGTGTCACCTTGCCTGCTATTTCTACGCCGCAGTTGGGGCAAACGGGTGCTTTGTCACTGATTTGATGTCCGCACTCAGGGCATTTGATGATAGCCATGATATGATGTTGATTTTATGAACGTGTTATTGTATGGTTTGCTTGGAGGAAAAAGAAAAATGATGCAAAAACGATTTTCCGTTCCGCTCTAATCTTGTCGGTGTCTGAATCTGATCTCCTTCAATCTGTGGTCTCTCATAAACCTGCTCTTGTCCACGTAGCCGTTGATACCGTTCAGATGACCTTTACCGGTGTACTGCCACATTTCGAAGTCGCGCCCGTCATTGAGCACAGGTTCTCTGCGGGTGTATTGAGCTATCATCAACCGATAGGCATCCAATTTGCCGGAGAGGTAGCTGTTGTAAAAATTGGTGCCGGTATAGATAAGCGGCTTTTGCTTGTAGACCTTTTCCACCAGTCGAAGAAATTTGAAGAGCGAGTCGCAAAACTCCTCCGTCGGCAATCCGCTTTTCGTCTCGATGTCTATCATGGGAATCAAGTCTTGATCGCCCGGACGGCATTGAGTCATGAAATTGCGAAGTTGTACTTCCTGTTCCACTTTTGGCCGATAAAAATGGTAAGAGCCCACTTTCAGCCCGTATTTGTGAGCCAGATCAATATTCTCTTTATATCTGCTGTCTATATTATTGCCGCCTTCAGTGGCCTTGAGATAGACGTATGCCATTTTTGAATTGTCACCGATAGCTTCCCAAAAGACAGTGCCCTGATAGTGACTCAAGTCAATGCCGTGGATGTGCGAGCAGGTGTCTTCACACTCCACTTGCGCCATCAGGCTTGTAGCTGTAAACAAATATAGTATAAAAAACAGAAGTTTCTTCATAACCTGCAAATATAGTGCAAATCAAGTTACCGACAAAATAAATTAAATATATTTTGCTTATTCCTCTATCTCGGACAGACTCTTGAAAAACTTGTACACAAAGTTGCTTGTTGTCTCTATTGGAGCCAAGTCAAAGTAGCGGATACTCCTTCGGAGGTTGCGCCTGAGATTGCGGCTGTTGGTACTGACAAAGCCCGTCGCATTCTGTCTGAAGTGCATTTGCTCGTCATAATCTTGCGCATTATAGTTGAGTGAGCGCAGCGTGGACTTATAGGCACTGCTCTCCAGATGGTGGACAAATGGGATCTCATCAGCATCAAAATCGAAAAACTCTATTAGGATGGAGCCTTGCAGTTGGGCCATCCGGCGTATGTGGAGCCGGTCGAGCCATTTGTCGAGTTTCACGAAATCAACCTTGTCGCCCCGCGTGCGAAGATAGAGCCCGAGTTGTGTGATGCCCCGCAGGGGGATGCCCATTGTGAGTGTGCCGGTGATGTTGCTCACGATGATGCGCAGCAGGTAGAGCGTCTCCACAGAAGTGTCGATGGCATGGCGCTCCTCCGTTTGAATCTTGATGAGCCTTCGATTGAGGAAACCGTTGCTCAAAGCCACTTCTCCGGCAGGGACTGACTCGATGTTTCTGATCATCTGCTCTATTTTGCCATGCTTGTAAGTGGTCATGGGTTCCATCTCTTCGGCAGTGTGGAATATTTCAGCCCGGAGTCTCGTGAATAGATTACGTTGTAAGAAGTCCATAGTCTCGATGTTTTATGAATACCGTTTGGGATAGCGCAGGAGAATAGCCAGCAGAGCACAGATACCGATGGCAAACGGGTAATAGAGATAGGGCAGGATGGCCATCGGACTGACATGGGCCAGCCCCGCAGCCAAGAGCATCTGCACACCGTAGGGGATGATTCCCTGCACAGTGCATGAGAAAGTGTCAAGAATGCTTGCCGCCTTTCTGTTATCCACTCCATATTTGTCGCCTATTTTCTTGGAGATGGCCCCTACGGTGAGGATGGCCACGGTGTTGTTGGCCGTACATACATTGACAAGGCTCACCAATGCCGCTATCGACAATTCTGCACCTCGCTTACTCTCCACGTGGGCTGTCAGTTTGTCTATAATATAGTCAATGCCACCATTCTCTCGAATCATCTCAAGCATTCCACCGGCCATCATCGCAATGACGACAAGTTCGCCCATGCCCATGATGCCCTGCCCCATAGCCTCCAGCCAACCGAAAAGACCATACGTGTTTTCAGCCAGACCGATGACGGCACAAAGGGCTATGCCCAAGACAAGAACTGCCATGACATTCATTCCCGCAATGGCAGAAACAAGTACGACAATATAGGGGATGACTTTCAAATATTCCACGGGAGCCACGTTCCGCGGTGGTTCCATGTCGGCTCCGAGAATGCCGTAAACGACAAGAATGAGCAGGGCAGCCGGCCAAACGATGAGAATGTTGACGTGAAATTTGTCACTCATGTTGCACCCTTGACTCTGGGTAGCGACAATGGTGGTGTCGGAGATGGCCGACAGATTGTCTCCGAAATAGGCTCCTCCCACGATAACGGCAGTTGTAAGAGCTACATTGGCATCGGCCGAAGAGGCGATGCCTGCGGCTATCGGCACGAGGGCTACAACGGTTCCAACACTTGTGCCTATGGAAAGGGAAATAAAGCAGGCAGCCAAAAAAAGACCGGGTAGCAGCATGTTGGCAGGCAGATAGGTCAGAGCCATGTTGACTGTGGCATCAATGGCCCCCATCTGTTTGGCAGAAGCTGCAAAGGCGCCGGCCAGGACATATATCCAAAGCATCAAGAGAAGGTTTCCCGAACTTGCACCACGGCTGTAGGTGTCAATGCGCTTTTTCAGTGGCAGATTGCCCGAAATGGCGACAGCATAGATGCTGGCAATCATGAAAACTACGGTCATGGGTACCTTGTAGAAGTCACCTGCTATGGCCGACAAGCCTACATAGAGCAGGATGAAAAGCAGCAGTGGCGAGAGAGCCAGTATTCCTTTCTTGTTGTTCAAGTCGTTGTGCGATAAGAGGAAAACAGGAATGCCTTTCCGGACTATTCCCGTCTTCCTGATGATTTTTACTTCATAGTGTCACACCATTTTTAAATATGGAAATCTCCCGATAGCCGTTGGCCTCATTGCGAGTGAGTTCTCCACTGGCCACAGCAATGATTTTATCAATAAACTTCTCGGTCAGTTCTTTCATGCCGGTGCCCTCTACCAGTTCTCCTGCGTTGAAATCAATCCAGTTAGGCTTGTTTTTATAGAGGGTGCTGTTGGTTGAGATTTTCATTGTCGGGACGAAAGTGCCAAATGGTGTGCCCCGGCCTGTAGTGAAAAGCACCAGTTGGCAGCCGGCTGAAGCCAGTGCCGTGGAGGCCACAAGGTCGTTGCCGGGCGCTGATAGCAGATTGAGTCCCCGCTCTTTCAGGCGATCGCCATAGCCCAAGACACCGCTCACCAATGCGCGGCCGCATTTCTGCGTACACCCCAAGGCTTTGTCTTCAAGGGTGGATATGCCACCGGCCTTGTTGCCGGGAGAGGGATTCTCACCGACAGGTTCGCCGTGAGAGAGGAAATATTCCTTGAAGTCGTTAATCAGCTTGACCGTTTGTTCAAACAGGTGTGGGGTCTTGCAGCGGTTCATCAAAATGGTTTCCGCACCAAACATTTCCGGAACTTCCGTTAGGATGGTCGTTCCACCTTGCGCAACGAGGTAGTCGGAAAATTCGCCTACCAGTGGATTGGCGGTGATTCCGCTGAATCCGTCGGAACCGCCACACTTCAATCCGACACGCAATTCACTCAACGGGACATCCTCTCGCCGGTCTTCTTTGGCCACAGTATACAACTCTCGGAGAATCCTCATTCCTTCCTCGAGCTCATCTCCTTCAACCTTTTGGGTCACAAGAAGTTTGATACGCTTCTTGTCGTAGTCTCCAAGCATCTCCATGAATTGGTCAGGCTGGTTGTTTTCACACCCAAGTGAAAGCACCAAAACACCGCCGGCATTGGGATGCAGGCAGATGTCGCGCAACACCTTTCGGGTGTTTTCATGGTCACCACTCAACTGCGAACAACCGAAATTATGGTGCCAGGCATGTACAGCATCAATACCTTCCAAGCGGGTCTCGGCTTTCAGCATTTCAACCAACCGCTCAGCAATGCCATTCACACATCCCACAGTCGGCACAATCCAAATCTCATTGCGCACCCCGACTTCGCCATTCGCCCTTTTGTAACCCTTGAAAGTCTTGTTCTCTTTAGCAATGTTGAGAGTCTCCGTAACCGGATGGTAGGTGTACTCGAGGGTTCCGGCCAGATTGGTCTTCAAATTATTCTCATTGACCCACTGCCCGGCTTTCAAGTCTTCCTTGGCATGGCCGATGGGGTAGCCATACTTGATGATGTCGGCACCTTTGCTGACATCATTGATGAGCACTTTGTGCCCGGCCGGCGTGTCCTGACGCAGCTCTATGCTCTTACCGTCTATTTCAACGGTTTCGCCTTTCTTCATCGGACGCAGACATACGAATACGGAGTCTGCCCGATTGATTTTGATAAAGCTTGATTGTTCCATAGATTTGTTTTCTTTCGTTTTTGTTATTTGTCTTTTGTATAATTGTGCATATCTTGGTCGCAAAGCCTCCTCACACCGTTAAAGTGGCATCATACCTGAAAATTACAGTTGTGTCCTCCTGTAAAAATCCACATTCTCTTTTGACAACAATTCAATGGGCATGTAATTCACCGGAGTTACTTTCTTTTTGAGCACGATTGCATTAAACAATGTGTCAACACACGAGTAACCCTGCAAATAAGCATGTTGCGCTATCAGAAAAGAGATGGAACCTTGCCGGAGACATTCCACATTCTTGGCAACCATGTCATAGCCCATGATTTGTACATCCCGTCGATTGGTTTTGAGCAGGAACTCACCCACCAGATACGCTTTAGAATTCAGCGTGATGCAATGATGCAAATGCGGATGTTGGATGAAGAAATTCTCCATGGTGTGCTCATATTCCTTACGAGTGCCTTGCAGGGGTAGGTCGAGGTTGACAATCTCTATCTCGGGGAAATGGTCGTGCATGTAATGCCGGAATCCCACTTCTCGGTTGTCCTGCTGCTTACTGACCAATTTGCCGTCTTTAGTTTGGCGCATGAGCATGATTTCTTTTTCTTGTGCAGCCAATAACATCAGCATCTTGGCAGCAAAATACCCACTGCAAAAAGAGTCTTGGCCATAGAATGACAAGGGCCGCAAATCTGGCATGTAAGAGTCAAGAAGAACAAACGGGATGTTATGATCGTGTAATTTGTCCGTAAAGCGTCGTGTGATGTCAAGTTGTGCAGGAACAATGACGACACCATCAGGGCTGGAATTGAGGATTTCAATGCACTTATCCTTGAAGGAGTCTTCATTGAATCTTTGATAGTATCTGATTTCCACATCAATATGGAAGTCCCGCCGGGTGTCTTCACATTTCTTGGCACCTTCCTCTATCTCTTCCCAATAGGCTTCTGACTCGTGCATGGGAATCAAAAGGAAGAAAGTGTATGACTTATTATATGCCAATGCACTTGCATACATATTGGGCTGGTAGTTCATCTCTTTGAGTGCTTTCTCTACCTTTTCACGAGCAGGCGGCGACACATTGGGGCGGTCGTGGAGCACTCTGTCAACCGTCCCCACTGAAACACCGGCCCTTTCGGCAATGTCTTTGATTCTGATTTTTGTTGCCATAGTTTTTAGTTGTTTGCTGTGTGACCGGCAAGAAACAACTGTAAAAAACAGTGTTGTGCCCGCACACATATACCATTTTCGGTACAAATATACTAATAAAAGTTGAATTGTGCGGAAGCACAGTCCAATATTTTGCACAAAATCTAATTTTTCCATGATTTTATTTCTTCGTTTGGTAAATTATGACTATTTTTGCGAAGAAAACAAATCAATTAACTAACAATTTAGTAAAACGAATAACAAATTAAACTATTTAAAATGGCTAAAATCGTAACATTAGGCGAAATCATGCTTCGTCTTTCTCCGGAAGGCAATGACCGATTCATTCAGAGTGACTCATTCCGCATCATCCCCGGTGGCGGTGAGGCAAATGTTGCTGTCAGCGTGGCAAATTATGGACATGAAGCATATTTTGTTTCTAAGTTGCCCAACCATGAGATTGGTCAGATTGCCGTCAATGCCCTTCGGCGCTATGGTGTGAACACTCAGTTTGTCGCTCGTGGAGGAGAGCGTGTTGGTCTCTATTACGCTGAGACAGGAGCTTCCATGCGGCCTTCTAAAGTTATTTACGACCGTGCTCATAGTGCCATTGCCGAGGCTGTTCCTTCCGATTTCGATTTCAATGCCATTATGAAAGGTGCCAAATGGTTCCATTGGTCTGGAATTACTCCTGCCATTAGCGACAAGGCCGCAGAGCTGACTAAACTGGCATGTGAAGCCGCAAAGCGTCACGGAGTAACAGTTTCCGTTGATTTGAACTTCCGCAAGAAACTCTGGACTTCGGAAAAAGCCATCTCTGTGATGCGCCCATTGATGCAATATGTTGATGTATGTATTGGTAATGAAGAGGATGCACAACTCTGTCTTGGTTTCAAACCCGATGCCGATGTAGAAGGCGGAAAGACTGATGCTGAGGGATATTATGGCATTTTCCAAGGTATGATGAAGGAGTTTGGTTTCAAATATGTAGTATCTACGCTCCGTGAGTCTTTCTCTGCAACACATAATGGTTGGAAGGCTCTTATTTACGACGGTAAGGAGTTCTACCAAAGTAAGCGTTACGACATTATGCCCATCATTGACCGTGTCGGTGGCGGTGACTCGTTCTCCGGAGGCTTAATTCATGGGTTGCTTACAAAGCCCACCCAAGCGGAGGCCTTGGAATTTGCAGTAGCTGCATCGGCGCTTAAACATACCGTTCCCGGAGACTTCAATCTTGTTTCTGTAGATGAAGTGGAAAGCCTCGCCGGTGGTAATGCTAGCGGTCGTGTGCAGAGATAGGCGCATCTCGTCTCTTTTGTCGAGAAAATAATAAGACATAAAATAGATATCATTTACACACTTCGTATAAATTAAGTATTCAAATAATGGCAAAGTTTAATAAGATGCAGGTCATGCAGGCTATGAAGGAAACCGGTATGGTACCTGTGTTTTTCAATAGTGACCTCGACACCTGTAAAAATGTAATCAAAGCATGTTATGAAGGTGGCGTGCGCGTGTTTGAGTTTACCAATCGTGGTGATTTCGCCCATGAGATTTTCGGGGAGTTGGTGAAATGGGCAACCAAAGAATGCCCGGAGTTGATACTCGGTGCAGGTACGGTGATAGATGCCCCTACAGCAGCATTGTACATTCAGTTGGGAGCCAACTTTATTGTCGGGCCAAACTTTAATCCGGAGATTGCTCCCGTTTGCAATCGCCGCCTTGTTCCTTATTCTCCCGGATGTGGTTCTGTATCGGAAATCAGCAACGCCCAAGCGGCAGGCTGCGATGTTACCAAGGTATTCCCGGCCGGCAATGTAGGTGGCCCTTCATTTGTCAAGAATATCCTTGGACCGTTGCGCTGGAGCAATGTGATGGTGACGGGGGCCGTGTCTCCGGACAAGGACAATCTCACCGAGTGGATCAAGAGCGGAGTACTTTGTGTTGGTATGGGTTCCAAACTTTTCCCTAAGGAGGTGATTGCCGCCCGAAACTGGCAGGCTATTACCGACAAATGTGCAGAGGCTCTCGGATATATCAAAGAAGCCCGTTCGTAAATCAAACGGAATGGGAAATGAACAGTCCTCATCTCTTTTTACAAAAGATAATTAACTAAATATAAAGGTTGTAGGGATCGGTCTGACAGACCATCCCTACATTTTCATTTGAAGACTAAACTTGAAATAACACAGCTGCTACTGAAGGGTGTCCCCCTCTTGGTGACGTTCCTTTGGTTCTCGGCTTGTCGTCCTCCCCATCAGATAGAGGTTGACAAGCTGAATGACAAATCTTATGCCTTCCATTATCGGGATTTGGATTCCACCAAGAAGTATGCACTACAGGCATTAGAACTCTCTGATGACTATGGACAAGGCTACGCTGAGGCCTGCAACAACCTTGCTTTCGTTGACATCATGCACATGGATTATGCTGGTGCCTACAAACTTCTTGCAAAAGTGTCTACCCATACCGATGACCAGATAGAACTGCTTGTTGCCGACATTCAGCAGATGAGACTTTGCCAACGTGAATCACGGAACAAGGATTTCTATGATTTCCGGGAGCGTGCAGCACGCCGTCTGAAGCGTATAGATGAGGAGGGGGACAACCTCTCCCGCCGGCAGAAACAGAGAATGGTCTATGCACGTTCCGAATTCGGCATCGTAAATTCCACCTATTTATATTATGTCGGATTGGAAAAGCCCTTTATAGAGGCTTTAGAGTCCATCAACCCTGTAGAAGTGGAACAAGATACGGCCCAATATCTCAATTATCTATATTGCATCGGAGCCGGCGGTGCCATTCAAGGCACTCGGGAGGAAGTGGCCCAAACCGAGTTTAACTATTTGCTAAGATGCTATCTTCTTGCTGATGGCTCCAATTATCCATTTTGGAAAGCTAACTCCATGCAAGCCATCAGTGAGCATCTACAATCGGATGTGATTCGCCGGTATCTGATTAAGAACAACCAATCCGCTATCAAATTCATCAATGTTGATCAGATGAATGACAGCCTACTTGCCGGCAATTTGGCCCAACGTTCTCTGGAACTCTTCATGAAATATGGCGATGTGTACCAGACAGCCGGTGCCTACCGCACATTGGCGCAATGCTATTGGTGCATCAATGACTATAAGTCGGCGGCCATCTGCTTGGAGACAGCACTTACCAAAAACAAGGCTATCAATGAAGCCCCAGACTTGGTGGCAAGCATCCGTGAGCAGTTGAGCCTGGTCTATTCAGCTATTGATGACAAGCCCAACAGTGACAGAAACAGAAATCTCTACCTTGATTTGCAAGAGCAGACTCGCCAAGACCGTCAGCTTGAAGCCCGTGCAGCACAGTTGGACAAGAATGCCGCACAACTGAACTGGATGATTATTGCCGTAATCACAATGATCGTCTTTGTCATTGCCCTACTGATTGCCTTTGGCATCATGCGTCGCAGAAATAACAAAAGATTTTCTTATGACAAACTTCTTGACCCGCTGAATGTGTGGAAAGAACATAACGAACAAGAAGTAAACAGTCTGCTTGAACGCCAAGCTGAGATAGAAGAGAAACAGAATATCGTCAAGCAACATATTGATGAGAACAAACGTCGCAATCTTGAACAGCGTGCCAAAGTGCAGTTGGTCAACAGTATTACTCCACTTATAGACCGTATCGTCCATGAAGTGGCAAAACTATCAACCCAACAAGAGACTGCTGTCATCCGCAAAGAGAGGTTTGATTACATCTCGGAAGTGGCAGACAAGATAAGCGAATACAATGATGTGCTTACACATTGGATTCAAATGCGCCAAGGAGCACTCAGCCTGCACATTGAGAGTTTCCCACTGCAACTATTGTTCAATGTTGTCAAGAAAGGGAAGATGAGTTTTCTATTGAAAGGTATCACATTGAAAATAGGTGATACGCAGGCCGTCGTGAAGGCAGACAGGACGCTGACACTATTCATGGTAAATACCATTGCCGACAACGCCCGCAAGTTTACGGGGAGTGGGGGAGAAGTACATATTTATGCCCAAGAGACCGATGAGTATGTTGAAATCCGCATAGAAGATACAGGCAAAGGCATGGACGGTGAGCAACTTTCACATATTTTCGATCATACATATACCGGCGGGCATGGTTTCGGACTGCTCAACTGCAAAGGCATCATAGAGAAATACAAAAAAATAAGTACACTATTTAAGGTATGTGAGATTGGTGTTGAGAGCACAAAGGGAAAGGGGAGCAAGTTCTTTTTCCGCTTGCCCAAGGGCCTTGTGCGAGGGTTTAGGCTCTTCCTCGTGATGGTGAGTATGGCAGTCAGCTTGTCATCGGCTATGGCTTCAGGCGAATCCGTCCATCATGGAGTGGAAAATATGCCACAAAGTCTGGTTCTTGCCGGCCGTTATGCCGACAGTGCCTATTTTTCCAACATCAACGGGCGTTACAGACGCACGCTTGAGTTTGCCGATTCAGCACGGAAATATCTCAATGCCTATTACCTTGAGAAACATCCGGAAGGCAAGTTCTTGATGAAAGCATACGCCACGAGTGGGGAACCGGCCGAAATCCGTTGGTTCCACGATGGGCTTGTCACGCGTTACAGCGTCATACTCGACATACGCAACGAATCGGCGGTTGCAGCCTTGGCTCTCCATGAATGGCAATTATACACCTATAACAACAAGGTCTACACACAACTCTTCCGGGAACGGTCAGCAGATGACACACTCGACAACTATGTGCGCACCATGCAAGCCTCAGAGAACTCCAAAATGGTGGCCATCATCTTATTGATAGTCTTGTTGGTGCTCATTTTCCCGGCCTACTACCTCCTCTACTATCGTCATGTCGTTGCCTATAAGCTTGCTGTGGAGCAGGTTAATACCATCAATGCCATCTTGCTCACAGAACAGTCGGATGAAGACAAATTGAAAAACATCCGGCAAATATGGCAGGAAAAGCCAATTTTGAGAGTCAGCCCCCGGCTCCACGATGTGGTAAGGCAAATAGAGAAGGCCTTGGAAAAGAGCGTCGCTTATCATCAAAATCAGGAGGTCAGCATTGAACTTGCTGAGGATGAGCTTCATCGCAGCGAATATGAAAATGACAAACTTTATATCAGCAACAGTGTGCTTGACAACTGTCTGTCGGCCTTGAAACACGAAACCATGTATTACCCTTCTCGCATCAGACAACTGATTGACGACAATCCGGAAAATGTGGAGGCTTTGAGCGAACTTGTCGGCTATTACAAATCACTGTACACGATGCTCTCCGAACAGGCTATGCAGCAGGTTGTTGGAAATGTCAAACTTGACAAAGCAATAGTGGAATATCTCTTTGATATGCTAAGAAAAGAATCGGGAGGAAATAAACTTGAGCTTTTAAAATCAGAAAAGGACAGTCTTTACGTTATATATATGGTGAAGATTCCTCATCTTCGCAACGACGAGGAGTATCTTCACCGATTGTTCACCCCGCTCACAGACAATCTCAACTTCCTGCTATGTAGACAGATTGTTCGCGAGATCGGCGAGGTTTTCAATATGCGGAGATGCGGCATTCGGGCCTTTAAAGATGAACATGGCTTGGGTGTCATAGAGATTGTCCTACCCAAAAGTTTAGAAAACGTAATTGGAAAATAGATATGGATAAGTTTAAAGTCATCATAGTGGAAGATGTGCCTTTGGAACTAAAGGGGACAGAGGGAATCTTCAGAAACGAAATTCCTGAGGCTGAGATTATCGGCACGGCAGACTGCGAGCAGGCTTATTGGAAAACTCTTAAGCAACAGCTCCCCGACCTTGTCTTGCTTGATTTAGGATTGGGAGGAAGCACGACCGTCGGTGTGGAAATATGCCGACAGACCAAAGAGATGCATCCGCATGTGAGAGTTCTTATTTTCACCGGAGAAATCCTTAATGAAAAACTTTGGGTGGATGTTCTTGATGCCGGATGCGACGGTATCATCTTGAAAAGTGGAGAACTTCTCACGCGTGGAGATGTCGCCAGTTGTATGAACGGGAAAAAGATGGTCTTCAACCAACCCATCTTGGAAAAGATTGTCGAGCGCTTCAAGCAAAGCATAAACAGGCAGTTGATGCGTCAGGAAGCATTAGTCAACTACGAGATTGACGAATACGACGAGCGTTTCTTGCGCCATCTTGCTTTAGGATTCACCAAAGATCAGATTTCTAATTTGCGTGGGATGCCATTCGGTGTAAAAAGTCTTGAGAAACGCCAGAACGAGTTGGTGCAGAAACTTTTCCCGAACGGTAATGGCGGATTGGGGGTGAATGCCACCCGTCTGGTGGTCAGAGCACTTGAGTTGCAGATATTGGATATAGACCGGCTTGAAGCAGATGAGGAATAAAGCGGCCACCTATATTGTAATTCTCCTGTCGGCAAGCCAACTCATCTTGATTTTGCTGTCATGGCTCATCACGGCCGCCTACCCCGACAAAACAGTGCATTCACTGCTAAGTAGTGAAGGCATCAGGTGGTATTTCGGTCGTTTTGTCGACAACCTCCAGACCCCCGTCCTTGTTTGGCTCCTACTGTTGGGCATGGCATGGGGAGCATTGGACAAATGTGGCATATTCCATTATCAGCCTTCCCTCTATCGGCATCGGTTGGCCATGCGGCTCGTCATCGCTGAGATAGCCCTGTGCATCGTCGTGATGTTGTTGCTCACGGCTATTCCCCACGCCATTCTCCTTAATGTGACGGGACATCTGGTTCCCGGCAGTTTCAGCGCGAGCATCATACCCGTACTTTCATTCATGGCCGTAGTCGCCGGAGGGAGCTTCGGGTTGTTGAGCGGCCATTACCAAGGCTTTTCCGAATTTGTGGACTCCTTGTCGGAGGGGTTAAGGCATATAGCAGTGCTTTTTGTACTTTATGTGTTGGGCGCACAGTTATATGCATCTCTTCATTTTGTGTTTTAGCCAATCATCATCCTCTTACTCCTCACTTTTTCTTTCCATCCCCTTTCATCATATATGCCCCGCATTCGGTTTGGTTCAGTGCCTTTGCGCCATCTGTGCAGAGGCTGTGCACAAACCGTTCGGCAGCCTTGCACAGAGCGTGCAAAGGCCTCGAACAGAAAGAAGACGCTTCCACTCTTGAGTTGTTTTGTGTAGGCATGGCGGTAAAGTGGAGTAATATTGCTTTTTCAGGTAAATCGGAATGCCTTCACACTAAAACTATTGTGATTACCTGTCACGCTTTCCTGAAATGAAATCACAATGTTTTATGTGGATTTGATTCTATTTAGTTTTTTTTAATTATAGCTTTTCTGTATGTGCCAAATTATTAGTATCTTTGTGCGTTTTATGTAACTTAGTGGCTGGATATGAAAGGTAACATTAAGAAAAAAGCAAGAGAAATTCTTGATAGTTATCTTGAATTGCGGAGCCATCGCAAGACACCGGAGCGTTATGCGATTCTGGATGCCGTGTACAGTATGGACGGACACTTCTCTTTAGAAGAGTTGGATGCCCGGCTGGGAAAGGACAACTTCCGCGTGAGCAGAGCCACGCTCTACAATACGATGCGGTTGTTTTTAGAACTTCGTCTTGTGATAAGGCACCGTCTTCAAGATGGCACAAAGTATGAAGCGTGCTATGACAAAGGATGTCATTGTCATCAAGTATGCACCGTTTGTGGGAAAGTGACAGAGATTAGTGCGCCGACAGTCGTAAGGGCTCTTGATACCCTCAAGTTGAAACGATTCCGCAAGGATGAGTTTACACTATATATCTATGGAGTGTGCAGTTCCTGCCAGTCGGCCATAACCCGAAAGCGCAAGCAAGGGAACGCAAACGACGTGGACAAATAAGACCAAAAGAAAGCGAAATCTTAAAAGAAAAACTATATTACAATGAACACTGGTAAAGTTGATGTCCTTTTAGGTCTCCAATGGGGCGATGAAGGCAAAGGAAAGATTGTTGATGTGCTGACACCAAAGTATGATGTCGTGGCTCGGTTTCAAGGCGGTCCTAATGCCGGACATACATTGGAGTTTGAAGGCAAGAAGTATGTACTTCGTTCCATTCCGTCGGGTATCTTCCAAGGGGGCAAGGTCAACATCATAGGCAATGGTGTGGTTTTGGCCCCGGATTTGTTTATGAATGAGGCCAAGGAACTGGAGAAGAGCGGCCATCCACTCAAAGAGCGTCTCCACATATCCCGGAAGGCCCATCTTATCATGCCCACCCACAGAGTGCTCGACCGGGCCTACGAGGCTGCCAAAGGTAAGGATAAAGTGGGCACCACGGGCAAAGGTATCGGCCCGACTTATACAGACAAAATTTCACGCAATGGCTTGAGAGTAGGGGACATCCTTGACCATTTTGAAGAAAAATACGCTGCTCACAAGGCCCGCCACATGCAAATGCTCGCCAATCTCGGATGGACTGATTTTAGCGGTTTTGAGGAGGTGGAAAACACTTGGATGGAAGGTGTCGAATACATGAAACAGTTTCATATTGTCGACAGTGAACACGAAATCAACAACTTGCTGAAGTCCGGCAAGAGCATATTATGTGAAGGAGCGCAAGGTACAATGCTTGATGTAGACTTTGGTTCTTACCCATTTGTTACCTCTTCTAATACTGTTACAGCTGGTGCATGTACGGGATTAGGTATTGGACCAAATCGGGTGGGCAACGTGTATGGCATCATGAAAGCCTATTGCACACGTGTCGGCGCAGGACCATTCCCCACAGAGCTCTTTGACGACACGGGCAAAAAAATTCGCGACCTTGGACACGAATATGGTGCCGTGACCGGGAGAGAGCGCCGTTGCGGATGGGTCGATCTCGTTCAGTTGCGCTATTCTGTCATGATCAACGGCGTGACCGAACTGATTATGATGAAGAGCGACGTGCTCGATGATTTTGACACCATCAAGGCATGTGTTGCCTACAGACTCCCCAATGGAGATACGACAACTGAACTCCCGTATGAGCTGGAGGGTGTAGAGCCCATCTATCGGGAATTGCCCGGTTGGAAGGCAGACATGACTGCATTTACTGATGAGGCGCAATTCCCTAAGGCATTTAAAGACTACATCAAGTTCGTTGAAGACTTCCTTGAAACCCCCATCAAGATCATCTCACTCGGGCCGGATCGTGACCAAACGGTAGTCCGCCAATAAAATCATCACGTTATAATAGTATGTGCAATATAATCCTGTGGGGACGCTTGATACAGGCAACCCGCAGGATTGCAGCAATCAATTTGTGCCCTCTGGAAATATCGGAGAGCAAATAAAAAGTTTAATCTCAATCCAAATAAACATAATGGCCAACAAACCAAGTATCCCCAAAGGAACCCGCGACTTTGGTTCCGTGGAGATGGCAAAGCGAAATTATATATTCGACACCATCAAGGAAGTATATGCCCTTTATGGTTTTCAACAAATAGAAACTCCCGCCATGGAGACCTTGCAAACCCTCATGGGGAAATATGGCGAGGAGGGAGACAAACTGTTGTTTAAGGTGCTTAACTCCGGCGATTTCATGAACAAGTTGTCGGACGAAGAGTTGCAGGAGAAAAATTCACTCCACGTGGCAGCCAAGCTATGCGAGAAAGGGCTCCGGTACGACCTGACGGTGCCGTTTGCACGCTATGTGGTCATGCATCGGGATGAACTGCAACTGCCGTTCAAGCGGTTTCAGATTCAACCCGTGTGGCGGGCCGACAGACCGCAAAAGGGGAGGTATCGGGAGTTTTTCCAATGCGATGCCGACATCGTAGGCTCCGACTCTCTGATCAACGAGGTGGAACTGATGCAGATGGTTGATACTGTTTTTACGAAGTTGGGGATCAACGTACAAATCAAAATCAACAACCGTAAAATCCTTACCGGCATAGCAGAAGTTATCGGAGAGGCTGATAAAATCGTAGACATAACCGTAGCCATAGACAAACTTGACAAAATTGGACTTGAAAATGTAAATCACGAGTTGAAGTCAGCCGGTGTCAGTGGCGAAGCCATCGAAAAACTCCAACCGATTATCTCTTTGAGCGGAAGCAACGGAGATAAGCTCGAAGTTATCAAAACGGTGCTTGGAACATCGGAAATCGGACTAAAGGGAGTGGAAGAGACACGCTTCATTTTAAACACTCTGGAGCTCCTCGGCTTGAGGAATGACATTCAACTGGACTTGACCTTGGCCAGAGGATTGAACTATTATACGGGAGCTATCTTTGAAGTGAAGGCTCTTGATGTGCCAATGGGAAGTATTACCGGTGGAGGAAGATACGACAATCTGACAGGAATCTTCGGTATGCCGGGGCTGAGCGGAGTCGGCATTTCATTCGGTGCCGACCGCATCTATGATGTGTTGAACACACTCGATCTCTACCCCAAGGAGGCGGTCAATTCCACTCAAGTCTTATTCATCAATTTTGGTGAACAGGAAACAGCCTATTGTTTGCCCATCTTGAAACAAGTGCGCGATGCCGGGATACGTGCAGAAATCTATCCGGATAGTGCCAAAATGAAAAAGCAGATGAATTACGCCAATGCCAAGGGGATACCATTCGTCGTTTTGGCGGGGGAAAATGAAATGCAAACAAGGCAAGTGACCCTCAAAAATATGGAGACCGGCGAGCAGCGGCAAGTAAGCCCTGCAGAGGCTATAACCTGCATACAAGGCTGACAATCATAATAAACACAGCGCAGAACATGCCATTGGAACAATAGCATGTTGCTGCGCAGTGTTTCATTACAGACAACAACTACTTAAACCTTACGACAATGAAACATTCTACTAAAACTGTTTCCATTTTCCTTTTGACTTGTCTAACCGCCATTGGTCTGACCTCATCCAACCGGAAAGTGACTATTTTTATCATTGGTGATTCTACCGCAGCCGAAAAGTCTTCACCAGCCACAAATCCCGAGCGAGGGTGGGGGATGGTGTTACAAGGATGTTTTACGGAAGACATTTTGGTAGACAATCATGCCGTCAACGGACGTTCTTCGAAAAGTTTTTGGGATGAAGGCCGATGGAAAAAGGTGGTCGACAGAATCGCTCCGGGCGATTATGTGCTTATACAGTTTGGCCATAATGACGAGAAACCGGCTCCCGACAGGCATACGGAGCCGGGCTCCACATTCGATGACAACCTCAGACGGTATGTAAGGGAAACGCGCGAGAAAGGAGGCTTTCCTGTATTGCTGAATGCCGTGGTGCGCCGTAAATTCTATTTGGAGAATGACCACAACGATGATGATGAAAAGTTGCGAAACAAAAGCTATAAAGGGGATGAACTGATAAATAGCGATACGCTGATAGACACACATGGCGAATATCGTCTGGTGCCGGAACGCATTGCCAAGGAAATGAAGGTTGTTTTCATTGATGCCAACCGGATAACCCACGACATAGAACAACGATATGGTGTGGTCGGTTCCCGCAAACTGCATGTTTGGTACAAACCCGGTGAAATCAGTTCGCTGCCCAAGGGCCGACAGGACAACACACATTATAATGTATATGGTGCCCGTATCGTGGCAGACGCTCTTGCTACAGAACTCGCCGCAAAAATTCCGGCTCTCAGAAAATATGTGAGGCATTACGATTATGTAGTATCTAAAGAGGGGAGAGGCAACTATATGGATTTGCAAACGGCCATTGATGATGTACCCTCAAACGGGAAAATCTCTATTCTCATCCTTGATGGGACTTGGAATAAGCCGTATATAGCCAAAGGGAAAAAAGTAAAATTGATAAGATACTCCGGTGTAAGGTTCAAATGAGCCTTGCCGATCTATAGAATCGAATAAATAGGAAAGTCGGTCCTATCTCTGTAATTTATCCAAATGTTTGTTTGGAAATTTGGAAAAAATACACTACCTTTGCATTGTAACTTTTAAGGACAGTGTTTTTAAATAAAAAGATTATGATGAGAGATAGTGAAGGATATCAGCGGCTGATTGAGCATGGGGTTAAACCATCCGTCCAGCGATTGGCCATTATGCAATATCTCATGACGCACTTCAATCACCCGACGGTGGAACAGGTGTATCAAGGGTTGTGCGATAAAATACCAACGTTGAGCCGTACAACCGTTTACAACACGCTGCGTTTATTTTCCGAGCGGGGGGCTGCGACCATGATAACCATTGAGTGTGCTATGACGGTAATACGAGTCCTCATGTACATTTCTTCTGCAAAGAATGTGGCAAGGTCATTGATTTGTTTGACGAACAGGCTCCTGCATTGGGGGATTCATACAAGATTGATGGTAATATCGTTGAAGAAAAACAATTATATTATAAAGGAGTGTGTGCCGAATGTGCCCAACGGCAGCAGTCGGATAAATCTTTGTTGCAGTAGACTTTAACCGCTCTGTGAAGAGTGGGGCTCTATTTGCTTTGGCAATGGATATGGTTTTTAGACCATTTTTGATATCATTATATTATACAAAACAAAAACATTATGAAGAAAAAGTTTATTTGCACCGTTTGTGGATATATCCACGAAGGAACCGAAGCACCGGAACAGTGTCCTATTTGTAAGGCTCCTGCCAGTAAATTCAAAGTAATGGAAGATGCCGCTTCAGGCGATCTCACATTTGCCACAGTGCATGTGTTGGGACAAGCTTATAAGGATCCTGTTGACGAGGAAGTAATTAAAGGTTTGAAGGATCACTTTAACGGTGAATGCGGAGAGGTTGGTATGTATCTTGCCATGGCTCGTCAGGCCGACCGTGAGGGCTATCCCGAGATAGCCGAGGCCTATAAGCGTTATGCCTATGAAGAGGCCGACCACGCCTCACGCTTTGCAGAGCTGTTGGGGGAAGTCCTCGGTGACACCAAGAGCAATCTGGAAGCTCGCATCGCTGCGGAGAAAGGGGCTTGTGAAGACAAGTTCCGCATTGCAAAGTTGGCCAAGGAACAAGGCTCCGATGCTATCCATGATACTGTACATGAGATGGCCAAGGACGAAGCACGCCATTGTGCAGGCTTTGCCGGACTGTACAAACGCTATTTTGGAAAATAAGAACGATAAAAATGCGAGGGGCCATATTCTTGTGAGTCCCTCGTTTTATTTTGTCCTAATTTCTTGATATCCGACTAAGCGATCTGTCCTGTCATTATTGCCACGATAGTAAACCAACACTTGATATTGATTCTCAGTTTGATAAAAAGAGCCTTCACTTGGCAATGGTGCAAGGGAGCCATCTTTTTTCTGTTGAAGGTACTGATAGGAGTAATAACCTTGCTTGAGCATGACAGAGGCTTCGTATAGATGCTTTTCCTCATTATATACCATTTTATACCTGTCAATGAATTGGTCGTTAGTCCATGTGCCATTAAGATATATGTCACCTTCTATTCGGGGGGAAAACAAAGTAAAATGCACCATGAGATATTCTGAGGTCACATCGTTTTCCCAATTATCGCTATTCCTTATATAAAAAGAGCCATTGGCACTCTCGTCATAGATATAATTTCTGCGCTGTTCATCCGCCCCAACGTAGGCATGATATGTGTGGCCATCCCAACCGATCCGCTCAAGCCCCATGGTCGTGTGACTAACATCAAGCATTTCAAACTTCCTATATTCATTGCCTGCAGGAAATATTAAATTGCGGTTGTGAGACCACTGCAGACCATCTCTCATGACAAATTGCGCCCGTGCATTTATCACTGCATTGTCCCAACGACCATTCTGCATCACAACCGTCTTAATCTGGCTGTCCGGAGCCGCCACGCTTATATTGTTATAGTTCAGTTGCCAATTTATCTGTTGATAGGCACTATTCATCCCAAGTTCTGTATTTGCAGTTGCGTCCATTGTGACGGTTGTCTCCCGCTCGACAACCATAAAGCATGCTTGAAACATGAGCTCATTATCGTTGTTCTCGTCATAAACGCTCAGCCGATAGTTGCCGCTCATCTTTATCCTGCATCGCTCATTGGGTATTTTCAGTCGGTAATGAGTGTATAAGACATTGGTATTAACAGATTCTGCCATGTCGTCTATCGTTTGAGCATCGGTAAAGCCTTCAAGGTAATCGCTCAGGAAGATCCCCTGAGAGATAGACCAATCGGCTTCGCAATGTTCTATTTTATATACATAACGGTGATATTCGTGCGTGAGATCATCAAAAGAGATATTTAACGGTTGATTGCTGTACAAATCGACAACAGGAGGGGACAACCAGTTTTGGCCTGCCACAACTTGCAATGTCGCAATGCGTGGGCTAAATATTTCATTCTTTTGGGCACTTACAGGTGCAGTAAAGAGTATAATAAGAAGCGAATACAGATATTTCATTTTGATGGATTTAGTCTGTTTATATTGCAAAAATAAATAAAAAATCTAAGATTTTGATTCTGACAAGCTAAAAATATGAAGACAACTCCTTTGTATTGATATTTTCAATCGGATAATTATCTGATTCCGATAACAGGATGTAATCGAGCCGGGTAAATTCGACTTAAATTAACGTGAGTTCGACGAATTTAGAACAAAGCGAGAGCTGTGTGTCAATAGTCCTTTGTACATTGACACACGGCTTCTTTGGGAACAAGCAATATGCAACAATGGCTCCCAGTAAATTGACGATGAAATTATCAAAGCACCTATGTCCAGAATGCTCTACTTGCGCAATGTTCTTAAGCTCATCATTCACGGTTTCTATAATGGCTCTTTTTCTGAGTAAGTGTTTGTCAGAAACGCTCATTAAAGCTCCTTTCATGTTACTTTTCAACTTGGTGATAAGTTGTATTCCATCAACGAACTGTTTTTGGAAGATGTTCTTGCCGATGTAGCCCTTGTCACCGACCAGCTTCCCATATATGAAATCTACAAACGCTTTGTATTCCAAAGGCTTACGGTCATCAACATCTCCTGGTGTTATCATAAAATTGAGAAGTTCGCCTTTTCATAGCAAATAAAACGAAGTAAGTAATTCTATATGAGCTACTTACTTTAAATTATAGGTGTTTTGTTAATGGTCGTTTTGCAAAGTTATTTGCCGATGCAGGAAATAAACATCGCTGATTATCAGATAGTTAGGTGTTAAACGATAGAAAAGTGCGAAAACTGCTCAAAATAATTTTCAAAAATCGCATTTTTAACGTAATTAACATTTATTAAGGCGACAAAAGCCCCAGGTAGGCTCAAAATCGGCAAAAACATTGAGTTTAAACCGCTTTTGAAGGGATGTATTACCTTTCTTAAACTATAGGATAAGTTCTTTTGTTCTTTCATTCGGTTGAATATTTCGTTAAATGTTGATATTTTATGCTCAATATATTGTGGCGAAAAAAGTAAGCGTTTTACACCCTTTGACTTGTCCGCCTGGATGAATCGAGCAGATATTTCAGAGAACTGAGTGAACATATCATGGAGAATTTCATGGGGTGTTATGCTTCGATATATTTACCTGGCTCGAATGATTCATGCTCCCCATGAAATACATACCCCAACTGATTGGACACACATTTGGTATTGCCTATCTCGACATCCACGTTGTAGTGGGAGTGGCCATATATCCAGTAATCGATGCCGCTATCCTTGATGTAGTCTTCCAGTTCAACCGTGAAAGCTCCGTTAGCTTGGCTATCGGCAAACTTGGGGCATTGCATCTGGAAGGATGGGACATGATGGGTTACGACAATTTTTATTCTGGCCATGCTGCTTGATACAGCGTTCTTCAGGAAAGTCAGGCACTTTTCATGTTCGCGGTTGAAATCAGCAAAGGTGAGAATATCGCCATTGAAGATGATACGCCGGAAGTCGCTTACCACTTGTTCCGTATAATATGCCTCCTTCAGGGGAATCCTGGCCCACGATGTGGTTATGATGAAGTCAATGTCACCTATATGTACTACGGCATTATAATAGCTGTGGACATTAGGGCGTATTTCAAGGCAATAGCCATCGTTCAGCTTTGCGATGTCGTAGAACTTGTAGAACTCATGGTTGCCCATACAGGCTATTACCTGCTGGTAGTTCTCCGATGCCCAGTCCCAGAAGGGATGTTTGGTATAGTTGTCATCCCCCAAGTAGCCGATGTCGCCAGCCAGAACGAGAATGTCCCCTGTCACTTGCAGGGGATTCTCCTTCAGGTATCGCCAGTTGTCGGCAAACTCCAGATGGAGGTCAGACGCATACTGTATCTTCATGACTGTTCTATGGCAAATAATCCATCTAATTGTTCAAGCAGAGCCTCGATGAATGAAGGATCCTGGTCAAGAGCCTTTGCAAGAGGCTCTGAGAGGGCATCCCAATCATTTCTGATTGAGACGACAAATTCTTTTATGCAAGCGACGATTGGCTCTGGAGCCGTAATCTGACTGTCTTCCATGATGACCACGTTCTTCAGCACGTCAGAACGATGCTTCTTGATGTCCTTGCTGTTGACATGCTTGCCATTAGCCTTGTCCTGCAAAAGATTAAGGTAGGCACGTGACTTCAGGGCGATGAGGGCTGCTGAGTCAGCATGACGAAGCCCGTTGGTCAGTTTGCTGTGGTCGATGGTGAAGTGATAGAAATCATCATCCATGATGATAGCACTCAGGCTTGACGTTTCCTCGTCCACAGGCAACGGCTCAATGGTCAGACCCTTCGGCTCACCGAGAATGTCTGGATGCCGTGACAGCAGTTCAATCATTTCGGGATAGTCAGGTTTGCCATTGACAAAGCGGTATAGCTCGTACTTAGGAGTTTCGCCTTCAGACTGCTTGCGCTTTTCAGGGCAATAACCGCCTTCACGCACGAACTGCCAGAAGTGTTCGGCAAAGTCAGCAGTCATCTTTTCGACAATGACAATCATATCAATGTCGTGGGTTGCACGAGGACGTACTGCCGTCCCGGTCATAGCGATGTCACAAGCCGTGCCACCGATGATAACGTAGTTCTCTGAGTAAGCTTCAAATGCTTCGCGGAATTTCTCTAATCCTTCCATTCTATATCATTAATTAAACGTTCAACTTCGCCTTCCACTCGTGGGTCTGCATCCTCACGGAGTGAAACGGCCAATGATAGCCTGTCCACCCATTCGGCTTCAGTACCAATCTTGGTGACAGGCGGGTATTTCCATGCCTCAATGATGATGTTGCCGTCGAACTCATTAGGACGTACCAAGGTTCCAGAATTCCTGAAGTCACGGAGCTGTTTGACAGTCATCATGATGATCCTTTCCGGGTCAGGGTTGAGCCATGTATAATGTGCCAGGGCATTGATGCCACATGCAGGGTAGTGTTCATCTGAAAGCAGGTTATCACAGAAGATGCGTTCTTCAACAGGATTGATGAGGACGGATTGAGCCTGTTCCCACAGACCCTTCCCCGTCTTATCGAAGTGTATGACTTTCCGCTTGGAACCATCGGCTACCTTCTGGCACAGTCCCAGGTCTTCAAGGCAAGTAATGCCAAGCGTAATGCTTGCATATGAATAAGGCATCTTGTCTTCTATGTCTCGTGCTGCAAGTCCTTCGATACTTTCTATCTGTAAATGGTAGAGCAGCAGGTATTGGGCTACTGGTGTAAGAGCCTTTGCCTGTTTGGTCTTGCGAATACGCTCGTTAGCCAGAAGCATCGGCAGGTGAACGTATTTGTCAGATGCGATGAAATAAACATCCTTGTCTATGAGCCTTTGCCGTTCATAGGCCGGACATGTCGGCAGCAAGAATACCGTGGGACGTTGTAACAGCGAAGTAAGATTGCTGGCTGTGACAGACAGGCTTCTTGGTGAGGCAACCTTGCCTTTGGGTTCTGCGAAAAGTAGTGACATTCCATGGAACTCGCCATCGTAGAACTTGTATGCAAGAGAGTCCCCGATGGTGACACCTTTCATCTGCGCTTTGCTTCGTTCTTGCAGCTGTAAGGGTCTTCCTAATATGACAATATCTTTCGTTTTAACCATTCTGCTTCATTTTAATATACCATTAAAACGATGCAAAAGTATTAAAATAATCTGATATAACCAAAGGTTTTCCCATTTATTTTGCTTTGTGCATCAAAAATCGGATATTTTATGTTTTGAATGACTCTATAATCGCAACTTTTTCCTGTTTAGACCTCCGCCTCGTCCTCTACAACCTTGCCGAAATCACCGGCAAAGGACAAAGAACCCCACACAAAACCTAAACAACATCTTTTCTTTCAAAATTGCGTAAAAGGATGTATCGATGAGTAGCGGCGTTGAATAACAGTAAGTTACGATGATACAAGTCAATAATAGCATGTAGCGATGATGTAGCAATATGTAGCAAAGTGTAGCTATAGCTATTAAATGTAAATGGTGAATCCATGGTGATTTGATGGTGGAATGTATGGTGAAACGAATCACCATGCTTCCACCATAGGCGTTAATGTTAAAATAAAGGCCCGGTTTGTTAAATTTGACTTGGCAGAAATCGTTTTGTTTTTTGCCAAGAGTAAAACACGAAACTTGTTTGAGGTGGGTTGTCCTGGCAAATGTAAGCAGCCCTTCGAGTCATTTGCGATGCTCGAAGGGCTTTGGTTTATGCAGACTTCTTTCCAATCAGTCTGTTAAACTCGCTGGCATAGAATACCCCAAGAAGGTATTGCTCCAGCTGCTCCAGAGGCAGATAGTCGGTGCATCTTGTCCCGAACTCTCCTGGCTTCTCTATCACATATACGGCATACCTTGCCCCATATCGGGCATCGGCTGCGCGGAGGATGGCTTTAGGGTTCAGCTGAGTGACCCATTGCCCAATCATTGTTTTTCTCTGCTTGTTGGTCATATCGCCTAATATTTAGTTAGATACCATTCGTTGATATTCCAGACCTCAATATCATAGTTGGTTTCATAGCCCTGTGTCTGGTAGGCAAACTCCAGTTCCTTGCGGAGCCTGCGCCTTGCCTCGGCTTCCAGCACTCTCTTGGAGGTCTTTTCAATCTCTTCCTCGCTGAAGAACTCGTCCAGCTCTATGCGGTGGTTCTTAACGATAGCATTCACGGCTGCCCATTTGCTGGTGAACACACCTGCACATTCCCGATGGCTTGTGCTGTGCCATGCGTCAGTCTCGTAAACAACAAATATCTGTCTCATTTTGCTTGGGTATTATTGGGAATAGGCAGCTCCATTGCCACCTATTCCCGAAGTCGTTTATTCTCCAATCTCCGAAGTGATGAAGTCTATGTGTCCGGCAAAGATGTCATCTGCCTCAATCTCATGCTCATTCCCCCGGTCGTTCTTCTCGTCCCCTATGATGGTGAGACCTCCGTCCTTGTTCGCTCTGACTGAAAGGATTACCACGTCACAAGGCTCGTCGTAGTCATAGGCTGCTACGATGGGACATTCACCCTCGAAGTGCCATTCATAGCCATCATCCACCTTCTCGCCATGAAGTTTAAGTGCTGCTGCAAGTTCTTCCTGCTCACGGTGCTTCACCTCCTGCACACTGTCATAGATGGAAAAGTCCTTCAGTCGTCCGCTACGTGTGGCGTGAACTTCTTCGCCGTTCTCCTTGTCGGTGTCATACTCATGGAACTGCACCGGCACAAAGTCGATGGGTGCTGCCATCCAAGAAATGTTGTTCAACGAATAGCCGTGCTCGGAAAGGAACAATTCTATTTCGTCCTCCAGCATGTGGTCGGCTACGTTCAAAACCTCGATGCGCACGTTGGCGCTGTCCATTACGATAATCTTCATAATCTGCTATGTTTAAGGGTCGTACATTTGTACGTTGGTTAATAATTCGATAATTTATACCTTTGATATAGGCATGAATAAAGACCGATTAAGGGGTGGTTCAAGAAACCGGGTTTAACGTTCAGTCCCCATGCCTTTACATCTGAAATCTGGATAGTTCGTTGGGACTTATGATCCCGTATTGGCGACGATAGGTTACAGGATGTATTCAACCAAATTAAAGACGTTATGACTTACATTGGAATTGACATCAGCAAGGACAGCTTCGTAGCTGCTTTTCCGACAGTATCGGGTTATCAGACCCAAACTTACCCTAATACCGTAAAAGGTATCAGGAAGTTCATCGGCTCGCTTTCCGTAACAGAACATCATTGTGTGATGGAAGCCACCGGCAATTACGGCTTTCTGCTTCTTTATCTGCTTGACAGGCAAGGAATAGCTTCCAGTATGGTAAATCCCAAACAAATCAAGCACTTCTCACGCATGATGATGACCGTCACCAAGACCGACCCCAAAGATGCCTGTATGATTGCCATGTACGGGGAGAAAATGAATCCTCCCGTTTACAAGATGCCCTCTGAAGCCGTCATGCTGCTGAAGCAGAAGAAAACGATTATCAGGCAGTTGAAGAAACAGCTTACGGCGAGCAAGAACCTGAAAAGCTCTCTCGTAGTGCTTCCGTTCCAAGACAAGAACGGGATGAAAGCCTTGGATAAGACTATTTCTTTTTTGGCAAGCCAAATTGAGTCTTTGGAATCTGAACTTGCAGACTTGGCTTCATCTGAGTTTGACAGGCAGGTTAAACTACTCACATCCATCAAAGGGATTGGCATTACTTTGGCTACAGCCTTGATTGTCGCTACCGGAGGATTCTCCTATTTCAACAATGCAAAGCAGGTTTCCCGTTTTATCGGGATATGCCCGACTTACCAGCAGTCCGGAACATCCGTACACATCAAAGGTGGGATTAACCGAAACGGGGATGCGAGCCTGCGTTCTTTGCTTTATGTCGCCTCGTGGTCTGCTTTACGTGGAAACACAACCTGTAAAGAATGCTACGCACGGTTGAAAGCCAACGGGAAGCCTTCCAAAGTGGCTCTTATCGCTGTTGCTAACAAACTCGTCAGACAAGCATTTGCCGTAATTAAATCAGATACACCTTATGTGGATGGATTCGTTTCTACCCATCAAACAAAATAACCTATGGTGGAATTTTTGCTCTCATTTTATTTGCTTATTAATATAGTTCGTTATACATTAGTCTTTATCATAGAGCCGTGAGAGGAATGCTTGCAGTTCTGCGTCCTCAATCTCTGCAAGGGTGCAAGGCTTGAAATCCTTGTCCTGCTCAATCCTCAATGTGCCAAGTCCGTACTCGCTTGCATCATAGGTGATACCTGCCATTTCGGTTGCAGACTGGTAGCCGTACTCCGTCTCTTGCAGTCCAGTAACGATGCCATAGAGCGTGAAGTCATTGCCTTCCTGCTGTCCCTCTATGATGTACCAGCGGATATTGCCAAGGTAAAACACTGCGATGCAAAGAGCATCCTTCTTCTTCGCGTCCTGAGAATACAGGGGATAACTACTCAGAGCCTCTGTCAGCTCTGGAGTAATCAGTCGGTTGTTGAATTGCGTTGTTGCCATATTGCTTGAAATTTTTATTTCCCTTTTATCAAAGCCTTTCGGCTGTGTTGCGGGAAGATTTTTCTGCTTTCAGAAGTGCGGATAGGGCAAATAAGGCAAGACTGTCGTGAAGAATACTCTTTAAGCAATCTTTGCCTAAAGGAAGATTGTTCACAGGACACGCCTTGCAGTTTGACAAATCCAAGGTAACTTCGCAGAAAAATGATTCCCCAGCTATACAAAGCCGATATGATCAATCGAAAGTAAAGAAGGAGATGAAACTGAACGATTGAATTGCAGGATGCAAACTAAGTCATACATGAATGACGGTGGGGGAGCGTCAACGGTACGGCTGCCAGATGAACGTCAAAGCGAGTGAACAAAGACCATTTCGGAAAGGACATCAAACTGAGCTGGCGAAGAATGTAGTCAGCCCTGTGGATGCCAGGGAGAAAGGCCTCTGTCCTCTCGCCGTTCATCCGTTCTGCTATCGTGCCATCGGCTCAATAGCAGAACCAGCCCTGCCGTTCCGCTTTTGGGTGGGCGTAGTTCTTAGATACCCTGAGAGCAGAAGCGAAGAATGAGGTCAATGGCATAGCAGGGCAAACATAAGACGAATGGACGGGATTCTGATGAAGAGCATGTACTCCAGCGGAGATCATCCTCGACTGATGAAGCATGTCGTTTCGTGTTTGCCCATCCCGAAGAAGGTGTCCTTGGTCAGTGCAGCCCTGCTTCACCGACGTAGGACACTTTCTGAAGGATATGCGCCATGAGAGGAGAATGAATAAGTCCTGCCTGATTGGCAGGACTCGCTGGCTTCAGCACAGTACAATGGTAGCCCAATCTATAGGTTTCCCTTCCTGTTTCATCTTTTCAATCAGAGCCTTAATCTGATCCTTTTTCTTGTCAGTCATGCTATCCATAGAAATAAAGAATTGTGGGCAGGTGGTTAGTCTGCCCGTTACCTTTTACTTTGTCTGGAAGCACACTCTGCCTTTCCTGCGAAGTTGCAGCACAAGGTGATACTCCTTGTTCAAGTCTGCCAGCTTCTGTAGTTTCTGCCGGGTGTCCTCCGTGTTCTCCACCAGAGAAGCATAAATCAGATTACCGACTTGTCTTCCCTCGTTGATGTCAAAAGCCTTGAAGCTCTTGCATCCATCAAATTTTGCGTAGATGATATGCCAATCCATAGTCTTTGAAAGATATTAGTCCACAAACTCAAACTCGTCCCGATAGCAGGTTATCTCCGCTCCGCTGCCTACTACGATGCAGTTGTATTGATAGCCATGATAGCCACCCTCGATGCTATTCAAATCAACTTGAATGTCCCAATATCCCCGATAGGGAACGAAAAGCCTTGCGTATCTCATTGCGTCCTCCTTCCTTCATTAGAACGGCATGTCCTTCTCGTCAGGTGCTGGAGCGTCCTGCGGTGGCTGTGGCATGTTCTTTGCCTTTGCCCCTTTCTTGGCAGCCTTCTTCGGGTCGGCGTTCTGCTCGTCCTTTTTCCCTGCGTTGACAAAAGCGATGCTGTCCGCATTGATGGAGATTTGTGTGTGGCTCTCGCCTTGGCGGTCTGTCCACTGTGATGTAGAGATAGTTCCTTCCACGAGAATGAGCCTTCCCTTGGTGAGGTATTCAGCCAGACGGACGTGGTTCTCACGTCTGCTGCGTACCCTTACCCATGTAGTGAAGTTCTGACCTTTGGAATAATCATCGACGGCAATATCCACTGCCATGAATGTTCCGTGTGTTCCTGTGATGACCTGGCAATCCTTGCCGATGCGTCCGATAGTGTGAGTGTAAATCATAATCTTGAAATTGTTAGATGGTGAATAATCTTTGAGTTTTCTTTTCCCTTTCGTTGGGAATCTTTCCTCGTAAGAGGAAGAAGAAGGCTCACTTGGCCTTCTTCTTGGAAGTCTTTTTCTCCTCCTTCGGAGTTTCCTCCTTGTCGGGAGTCTCATAGAACTTGGTGGCAACCAGCACGACGCGGTTGTGCTTGACACCATCCTGATCGCTCCACTCTTCGGGCTTGAAGTAGCCTTCCACGGTGAGCATGGTGTTCTTTGTGAGCTTGTCGAATGAATCGGCGTTCTCGTTCTTACGCCATGCTTCCACATTGATGAAAGCCGATACGCGGTTGTTTTCCTCGCCGTTCTTCTCGATGCGGCCGATAGCCAGAGAGAAACGTGCTACTGAAGCGGTTGTGAACTGACGGATTTCTGCATCCTTACCTACGAAACCTGTTACTGCGAAATTGTTCTCGATCTTTTTCATTGTTTTGAATTTTTAGAAGTGAAACATTTATTTTTTACGTTGCTATCAGAGTTGGCAAGGGAAGTATGGGAATGCAAGGAATTACCGAATTATTTCACCCTTGGGCCAGGAAAAGTTTTTATTGGCTGGCACAGACGGCAAAAAGTTTTTGAAAAAATTCAGGGAATAAGGCATCTGGTACTTGCAGAATACGGCTTGCACTAACTTTGCGACGGAAAAAGTAAGTGTGACTCGCTTCGCCCGGAAAAGTCATCAATGAGGAAGTCGGAATGAGAACAATTCAGTGACAGATACGATAAGGAGGATGCCCGACAGTCCAACGCTCAGACAAAGCACGTCATGGCCATCGGACGGAGAAGGACACGCGAGGGAAAAGCGTATCATTCCGCTATCATAAAGAAGCATGTGGAACGAAGAATGCCCATCGACAAGCAAAGGGACTATGCAGTGGAAGTCCAAGACTGAAGAGCGGAAAAAGAGAATGGGAATGTTCGGCTATAAGCTGTCCTGTTAGGCAGCAGCATGAGATTCGACAAATAAAAGGGGGATAAAAGAGAAAAAGAAAGAAGAAGGTCAAGTGAGCCTTCTTCCTCTGCATTACTATAGTTTCTTTGAAATTTCTTGTTAATAGTTCCCATATCCTTCAGTTTCACCTGGAGGAGGAAACGGGAACACACTTTTTTCGTTAGAAGTCAGGAACAGATGCCCTTCGCCATAGCAGCTTTCCATTTCTGCGAAAGCATAAAGTATGTGACCTCGTTCACATTCTTTTCTTGCTTGATGAAGCCATTTGGCGTATTCTGGATCTTTGCCCTTTCCTGCTTTTGCCAAAGTGGGGAAACTGTCGATGAATCTGTCAGCCAATTCGCTGACAGGAATATCTTCCATCGGCCATTCCTCATGTTTCCCTTCACGATTAACAGATAGGAAAATACCATTAGATGTGTTGATGGCGAGGTTTGTCCAACCTTCACCGGCAAAAACTGCTCCACATTTGGAGGCGGTCAGTTTCTTTATGGTAGTGATACAACGCCAACTGCAACCGTTTGGTGAGATGGACGGACAAATGCGTATCAGCTCATATCCACGCTTGTGCAATTCTTCAATCGTCTTAAAGAACTTGACGTACGGGATTTTCCAGCGATATTCCCTGATGGGCTTAAGAAACTCCAATAGTTCTTTGGGCGTGGCATTGGAATTTGTCCAGTAGATTCTTCGGGATATGAATGTCCCGATTACAAACAGGCAATACACATTGTCTATCATCAAGAAGTCCGGCATTTCATTGATCTTGAAACATTGAATCCAGCTCTGGTAATCAGCTGGTGAAGTACAGAATCCTAACCTCTCTTCCAAGCTGCTACTAAAAAAAGGTCTAGGACCAGTTTTCTGGGCCTCTTGTTCCAGATTAGGTATGCAGGAAATCATTTCATCCCAAAACTTTGACGGGATAGTGTCTATCTTTTCCTTGTATTCCTGAATGGCCTTGTAATTGCCTAATAACGTAAGTGATTCGTCCCAGAAACATTGGCGGTAGTATTCCACATCCTCCTTACAGAAACAGCAGATGATTACTTGTCCGTGATAGCCGTTCCTAATATGGGCGAAGATTGTATGAAGGGCTATGCGGGCGGCTTCTCCTTTCGGGAATCCGTATACACCGGTACTAATGCATGAAAAGGCGATGCTGGAAAGATTGTTTTCTTCAGCCATCCTCATTGCTGAGTCATAACATGAGGCAAGTAGCTTGCCTTCTCCATGATGGCCGCCATGCCAAACTGGACCTACTGCATGAATGACCTTCTTGCAGGGAAGGTTATATGCATCGGTCATCTTGCATTGGCCCGTCTCGCAACCACCAAGCGTCTTACATTCTTGGAGGAGTCCTTTGCCTGCTGCTCTGTGAATAGCACCATCTACACCACCGCCACCAAGCAAAGTCTTGTTGGCGGCGTTGACAATGGCTTCTGCAGGGAGCTTGGTGATGTCGCCTACAATAATTTTGATTCTATCGCTATAAGTTTCCACGTTCCTATGAAGGGCACTTTCTTGCTCATTATTTTGAGGAGACTTGTGTCTTTAAAGTCTCAATGTAATCGGTCTTTGCTTGTATTAAGTCGTTCTTCGCTTTCAGGGCTTCGTCTTTAGCCTTTAGGGTCTCTTTCAGGCTTTCGACCTCTTTGCGAAGAGAGTCGTTCTCGATAAGGAGGTTGTTGCTTAGGGACACGTTGCCAACATAGTTGTTATTACCACTTACATTATTTGTGGCAAATGAATTCCCCATGCGGAAATAGTCCAAGGGCATATGGAAAAAATCAGCAAGTATTTCCAATTTGGACATGCTGATGTCCTTCGTGCGCCTGAAGTAATTCATGGTCTGTTTACTGTTTTTGAACAGTTGAGTGCAAAGTGTCTGCTGTTGCTCTTTTGAGAGGCTCGCGTAGAGGTTGTCTACCAGGTCAATGTTAAGCATAAATGACAAATCTTATATTTAATATGTTAATATGTTCTAATATCCTTAATAAATTGAGTGAAATATTTTTTTCATTTCAATATTTTGAGCTAAATCTGCGTGCAAAATTACGCATAATTCTTGAATTAACAAAGTAAATTGGAAGATTTAACACAATATAATGAGCAAATGACGCAAAAAGATATTGCTGCATATTATGAGCAGTTAACGCGTGGTGAGAAAGGTCGTTTTACGGCATTCATCAGTTTACGTCTTGGTGGTTCGCCACATTCTTGGCAGCATAGGTTGTTGTGTGTTGCCAGGAATACGGCAATTCGTCCTATGTCCCCCGTTATTATCAGGGAGCTGGGTAGTATCATCAAGACTAACTGCTGGAGAGCGGAGTTTGCTGAATGATTCGGCTTCTTCTCAATGAAATTTGATATGATAAAAGAAAAATACATAGATACCATCAAGTCAAGGGTTGACATCAGCCAGCTTGTGATGGACTTATGTCCAGGCACTTCACTACAGAATGCCGGAAAGAATCGCAAGAAATGCTGTTGCGTCTTCCATAGCGAGAAGACACCTTCTTTGATGTTGGATCTCTCGCTGAACATGTTTAAGTGTTTCGGCTGCGGCAAGGGTGGCGACATCATTAGCTTTGTGCAGGAGCTGAAAGGCTTTGACTTCGTGGAAGCCGTAAAGTTTCTGTTGAAAACATATTGCCCTGATGTTGATACCAGTGACCTTTACTCCAAACAGACAGATGAAGAGATAGAAGCCGAGCAGCATAGGGAGAGCCTTTTTATCTGCAATAAGTTCGCCTATGACTTCTTCAGACAACAATATGAGGCAGATTGCGAAGAGTCGGCCCGATGTCGCTTGTATGCGGAAGACCGCTGGGAACGGGAGTTCTGCAAGACGCTTGGGTTGGGCTATGCCCCCTTAAAAGGAAACCAGTTCCTTACTTTTGCCAGGAAACAGGGGCTGAAAACAGAATTGTTGTTAGAGCTTGGCTTGATAGCACAGGAAGAAGACCGTCCAGACCATTATTACGACTTTTACCGTGGTCGGCTGATGATACCACAGCGTGACCGATATGGTCGTATTGTGACGTTTACGGCCAGGTCGCTCAATCCACAGGCCACAAACAAATACCTCAATGGCAAGGACAGTCCCATCTACAAAAAATCGCTGAGCATCTTTGGCATAGATGTTGCATTGAAAGCGGCTCGGCAGTCAGGTAAGGTCTATCTCGTCGAAGGAGCGCCCGATGTGATGCGACTGCAATCATTGGGCATTCCCAATGTCGTTGCCTCCTTGGGCGGTGCATGGTCAAAAGAACAGTTGAACACCTTCAGTAGGTTCGGCTGTTCGTTGTGTTTTATCCCTGATGCCGATGTACCGAAAGAAGGGGAACGGTTCGGAAAAGGCGAACAGTTCGTCTTCAAGAATGGGCGACTTGCCACAGAGCTTGGCTTTCAGGTGTCAGTGAGGGAAATCCCTACGGATGGGAAGGTCAAGCAGGATGCCGACTCCTATATCACCAGCATGGACCAATGGGAGACCCTGACGGAGAAAGACTTTATCCTTTGGTATGCCGACAAGCACTATGACTTGGCAGGCACCAATGATGACCAGTTGAAGACTATCAGTGAAGTCTGTGACCTGTTGGTGCATGTCCAGAGCGATGTCATGCAAGCCTCCTTGCTTGGTGACCTGAAAGGCAAGTTCAGGAAGGCCGCTGTCTGGAAGACTGCCCTTGCCGACGCTGCAAGGCGGCTTCAGGAGCAGAAACATCGTCAGGCTATGCAGAAGAATGACGAGCTGGAGGGCTACCGTTTCTATCGTCGTGGTCGTCATTATTACGACCTTGACCAGCAGGGACGGGAGCGGGACTGGACAAACTTTGTCATCCATCCGCTGTTCCTGATTGCTGATGACAAGTCGCCAACCCGTATTTTCGAGTTGGAGAATGAGAGTGGTATCCGCAAAACCATTGAGTTGCGCCAGATGGATGTCACAAAACTCGATCGTTTCAAAGACCAGATAGAGGGCAAGGGTAATTTCCGCTTCTTTGAGAAGCAGGAAAAATACGAACTGTTGAAAGCCTTCATGTATGAAAAGACCGAGGAAGCCCTTCGTGTCCCTCAGATGGGCTGGAACAACATCGGCGAAAAGGGTTTCTATGCTTTCTGCAATGGTATCGTCTATGGAGGCAAGTGGCAGCCGGTCGACGAATATGGCATCATCCGTCTTGATACCGAGAATTTCTATTTGCCAGCCATGTCTAAGATCCATAAGTCAAACCGCACAGGGTTTGTCAATGAACGTCGTTTTATGCACAAACCAAATATGGATATATCTTTGGAGCGGTATTTTTCGCTTATAGTCGAACTTTATGGTGACAATGGGGTGGTGGCGCTTTGCTTTTATATGGCCTCCCTGTTCCGTGACATCATCATCGACAGTACACGCTCTTTTCCTTTGTTGAATATCTATGGCAAGAAAGGCACGGGAAAGACGGAGTTTGCCATAAGCATCATCAGCCTGTTTCAGCGCAACCCGGAGGTCAGTAATCTGGAGAGCACAACTTACTATGCAATGGGTGACAAGTGCGCCGAGGTCAGCAACATGATTGTCCACTTTGATGAATACAAGAACTCCCTCAGTCATAAGCACATTGACTTTCTCAAAGGTATCTATGACAATGCCGGACGCTCTAAACGCAGTGCAGATGGTGAGCGAAGGGAAAGTACCAATGTTGATTGTGGAGTGATACTGACTGGCCAGGAGATGCCGACCGCCGATGCTGCATTGTTCTCCCGTGTCCTTTTCCTGGAATCTCAACGAAGTGAGCGAACCAAAGAGGAAACGGATAAATTTCACAAGCTCATTCAACTTCGTAATGCCTGTCCGACAAACATAACTGTTGAGCTGTTGCATTTCCGTGATAACTTTGAGACCCGATGGCAAAAGGCTTGGGAACGGGCACTGAACGAAATCAAGGATGAGGTTGATTATAATGTTATCGGTGAGCGTTTCATCAACAACTGGGCAATGATGCTGGCCACCTTCTATACACTGGAACCATTTGTCAAAGGACTGCCTTTCAATGCAAAGAGAGTCAAGGATATATGTCTTCGAGGTCTTGAATACCAATTCTCGCTTTGCAACAGTACTGATGAGATAAGTATGTTCTGGTCTATGTTCTCCAAGTCTCGTCAGTTGGGTGACATCAAGGAAGGTCAGGACTATAAGATCAGTTATGTCGGTAGCCTGAAGGTAAGCCAGAAAAAATCACCACCTAAGACCATCGATTTCGGGAAGGACACCTACGTTCTCTTTGTTCGCGAGAAGATTTGTCTTGCCAAAGCCAATATACAGGCAAAGCGTGAGGGTAAGCAGATGATACCCGACGAGTCTCTGTTGTCATACCTGACCAGTACCTCAGAGTTTCTTGGTAAGACTCACTCAGCCCTGAAGTTCTATGTCTATGATGAGACTGGCAATCCCGTCCGTAAGACTAATGAGAACGGCATTTGTGAGTTATTCTATGACCAGGAGCGTGTCCTTGCCTTTGACTATGAGAGTATCTGTGCCAATTATGACATCGACCTGCGCACGATGAAAGAGCGTGTCGGCAGGTCTTTTCCTGAAAACCAATCATCCAACCCCATAGAATATGAACCAGCAGAATAGTCCATTTCCATTGTTCTTCACCCTGGAAAGAGTGGAGAACGGCTATATCTTGACTGCCAAGGAGAATACCGGCAGTCTATCACAAGAGCCGAAGTTCCGCAAGGAAGTTGTTGCAGAGGACAAAATCAGTTCCCGAGTCGGTCAGTTGCTCAATCTTGAAGCCATGACGAAGGAACGTCCGCTGTTATTCCATGTTGAAGCTGTCAATGAAGGGACGTACAAGACGGAGAGCGATGTTCCGGCTGATCATGTGATGGAAGCCAAGCTTGCCTTTGTACACATCAAGTCAAAGAATATACCTGCGGACACTGTATTGGTGTTGCAACTCACAGACACCCATTCGATTGAGGTATGTGGTGACAAGGCAGAGAAGATTGCCAAGGAAAATGACATCAGTATCACCCGTACTGGTGGTATTCCAGTACTTCGCTTACCTGACAACAAAGACGGCAAGAAGCTGCTTGCCTCTTTTTGCAATCGTCCCCAGTTGCTTACCACCACCCAGAAGGAAATCCTTCAGTGGTACAATGAGCATAAGGTCGTTATGGAATCCAAAGCCAAATAGAAGATTATAATTGTGTATATCGTATGAAATCAAGAATTATCGCTGTTGCCAACCATAAGGGAGGCGTTGGCAAAACCACTACTACCAGCAGCCTTGGCAGTATTCTTGCCAGCAAGGGCTATAAGGTCTTGCTTGTTGACCTCGATGCACAGACCAACCTTACAACGTCGCTTACGTCTTTCAGTGACGGAGCCACCATTTATGAAGCCATGACTGGAAAGGTGGAAACACTCCCAATAGTCATACTTCATGACCATCTGCATCTTATTCCTGCCTCTCTCACACTTGCTATGGCTGATGTCGAGCTGTCATCTGCCATAGCAAGGGAACGTATCTTGTCAGATCTTCTCATTAAGAGTAAAACCGTAGAAATCTATGACTTTATCCTTTTTGACTGTCCACCCTCGTTGGGACTGATGACACTCAATGCCTTTACCGCATCCACGAATATTCTTATTCCGCTGGTCGCTGAGGTGCTGCCGTTCAAGGGGCTGACCATGATTAACGATTTTATCAAGATGGTACATGCCCGGCTCAATCCGCAGGCTCATGTCAGTGGCATTCTTATCACCCGTTGGGAAGCCGGCAACCTCTCCAAAGGTATTGAGAACAACCTGCGACAGGCATTGGGGGACACCGTGTTCCGCACGAAGATACGTAAGAATGTCCGGCTGGCAGAAGCCCCGTTGGAGAATGCCAACATTGTTGACTATGACCCAAGAAGCAATGGCGCAAAGGATTACCTGAGTTTTGCCGAGGAGTTCCTTGAAAGGATGCATCAGGAAGGAAAGGGGGCAGTATTATGAATAACAAGAATCTTGATGCACTTTTTACAGGATTGACAGGAACGCAAATTTCCCCGACTTCTGAGCAGCCTGCAAATCAGGAACCCAATGTCTGGGTAAAGAATCTCGACACAGAGAGGGAATTGAGTGAAGAAGTCACGGAAGAGCGCTTCTGTACTATTGTCCAGTCCGACATTCTCCGAAAGATACGTATTATCGCCAAACGTGAAGGTTTGCAGATTAAGGAAGTTGTCAATGCTGCTTTTGGAAAGGCCATCAAAAGTTACGAGCGGAAAAATGGCCCGGTAGATGGGCGAATGAAAGGGGATGCCAAGAATCTCTTCTGAAAAATCACTATAGATAGATATATAGAATGAACGGTAGGCTGCGAATGTGAAGTCTGCCGTTTTTTTGTGCTTTGTCAGAGTGCTTGAAAGCTCTTGTTGCTTATTTGTTGGTTCTACTTGATTTTGTGGTTAGAACCAATTCTTTTATTTACCCCAAAATATTGCGGTATCTTCTCTATATTTTACGATGGAGAGGGATAATCACTCTAATTTTGCATCGAAATTTTGACAACGAACAAAACCAAAAGTGACCGCAATGAGCACATTCGTAATTTTCGCCATCGTACTGACATTAGGCTACATACTCTACTATGCAGCCATGATAACCATAGACATGACAGCAAGACAGAAGTCCGATGCTGCCACCGAAGAAACCATCAACACTGATGGCTTCTCAGATTTGGATTCAGATGATGACGTTGTTCCCCGTAATGTCATTGAGAACACTGAGACTGGAGGATTCAGCTTCTCATCTCCGGAGCCTGTTATTGCTGAGCCAGTTGATATTGCAGAAGCCAATGAAGACGAACCTTTATCAACAACCACGGTTGATGAGGGTGAGACCGCTACTGATGAAGCCACTGACGAAGATGGCACAGAGGGTGCCAACGTACCCGATGATGTACCTGATGTTCCAGGTGATGATGAGCAGTCAGTGGCTGAAGAACCATTAGAGGATGGTGTATCAGCAGAAGAAACGTCGGAGTTGGAGGATGAAGAAGGGCCTGTGCCTGGCATCGAATACTATGAGGAGAAGCCGGAAGATGATACAGACAAGAAAGACTTCGATGTAAATGATGCTTTCGACCCGGACTTGTTGACCCCTAAGTATGGTGTCACCGAGTTAGTCGAACCGCCGGTATCAGACGAAGCCCAGGAGAAGGCAAATATGGTTAATGCGTCATTGCTGTCTATAGCCAGTAAGGGCAATCAGATGGACAGTTTTGACCTAACCCGTGTTATACGAGAGCAGAGAGCAGGACAGTTAAATATCGAGACCCATGATGAAGTCACAAACTACTAATCACATCCCATTCGGAGTATTCCTTTTCCTTTTGTCTCTTACCGTCTGCCAGACGGCATCAGCCAAGAGTGGAGCGGTGGACTATTCCTGGTGTGCGGACGGCTTGGCAGAGGCAACCTCTTTTGTCGGAACGATGATGATTTATACGGTTGATGTCCTGTACGCTGTGGCTGCTATCATGGTTATCGTTTCAGCTTTGCAGATATACATCAAGATGAACAACCACGAGGGCAACATCACCAAGAGTATTATGATGCTTTTCGGTGGCATCCTGTTTATGATAGGAGCGATGATAGTCATGCCAGCCTTCTTCGGTTATCAGAACATGAATTTCATATTTTAGAATATTGTATTCGCGAACCACAATAGGAGTTAATTCACGGAATGTTAAACCAAAAAAAACGTCAAGAAGCAATGAAACAGTTTTTCAAGAACGCTATCACTTCTACGGTAGATTGGGTAAAGGGCATGGGGTCACGTGTCAAGACAGGAGTCGTGGCCGTATGTATCGCCATCCTTTCGCCTGTTGGTGCCTTCGCTCAGTCGCTGGCTAACACCGGCTATGATGCAGGAACCAGTGCCATGGAGGAAGTAGCTACGCAGATTGCGGCATACGTACCCTATGTGGTAAACCTCTGCTACGCTCTGGCAGGAGTGGTGGCCATTGTCGGCGCTATCAGCGTCTACATCGCCATGAACAACGAGGAGCAGGACGTCAAGAAGAAGATTATGATGGTGGTAGGTGCCTGCATCTTCCTGATTGCAGCCGCCAACGCACTGCCTCTGTTCTTCGGTATCACAGGTTAACAACGAGGTAACTATGGCACAGGAGACAGACAACTACACGGATTATCCGATGTTCAAGGGGCTTCAACGTCCTTTGGAGTTCATGGGATTACAGGGAAGGTACATCACCTGGGCGGCTATTACCGCTGCCGTCGGAATCCTTGGCTTCATGCTGGTCTATGCGCTGACTGGTTTCATTATCGGTCTTGCCTTTGCCGTGTTGTCAATCAGTACAGGTGTCGGTATAATCATGGTGAAACAGCGTCGTGGCCTTCATTCCAAGAAAACCGACAAGGGTGTTTTCGTCTATGCCACGCTGTGTAAACTGTAGCCAGCCGTAGTTGCCAGAGCATTTGGATGAGGACAGTCGGTTACTGCCGGCTGCCCTTATTAAATCTCAAATAAGAAAGAAAGTACATGGCAGTTTATATCATATTAATTTTCATCGCCATCTTGATTGGCATGGCAATTTCCGTTTCCGCATTCGGTACAGGCGGTAAACGGGCAAAGATATTCAAGGACATCTTTACCAAGAAAAAGTTTAAGGGCGAGGCAGACGGGAACAGAGAGTTTCTGTCTGAAAGCTATTTCCGTTATTTTGAGGGAAGGGAGCATACAGACTGTACCACTTTTATTACTATCACGCAGGAAAACAAGAAAAGCAGACTCTTCAGCTTTGATAACAGAAAATGGAGAGAGTTTCAGGTAAAGATTAACAAGGTCAAGGATCAGCTCAGAGACCGCGGAATACATTCCGAGTTCTTGAATAAGGCTCAGGCAACAGAATATGCTGACCGTTACCTTGCCCAGAACTTCACGGACAGACATGTTTCGTTGAACAATTTCAATGTCAAGGACGAAAGTATCGGCATTGGCCCAAGAAAGTTTAAGGTGTACAGCCTTGTCGATGTGGATAGCATTATCCTTCCGGCTTTGATACGTCCATATACCAATATAGAAGTTAACAATATCACCATGCCTGTGGATTTGATGTCACTTGTTGACAGCATACCAGGCGCACAGAGTGTTGTCTTCAATCAAGTCATATTCATCCCCAATCAGAAGCAGGAGATGAGTAAGCTCGCCAAGAAAAAGAACCGCCATGCCTCATTGCCCAATCCAAGTAATCAGATTGCCGTGGAGGATATAAAGCTGGTTGAAGAACTGATAGCGAGAGAGAATAAACAGCTGGTCTATTGCCATTTCAACCTGATTATTACCACTGCAGCCGATGCAGATCTCCAGAAGTGTACCAACCATTTGGAGAATGCCTTTGGTCGTATCGGAATCCATATCAGCCAACGTGCTTACAATCAGTTGGAACTATTTGTCAACTCGTTCCCTGGTAATTGTTATGGCCTTAATGCAGAGTATGACCGTTTCCTGACACTGAGCGATGCTGCTTGCTGCATGATGTACAAGGAGAGGATGACCAAGAGTGAGGAAACGCCTTTGAAGGTCTATTATACAGATCGTCAGGGTGTGCCCGTTGCCATTGACATCAGTGGAAAAGAGGGTAAGGAGAAGCTAACGGATAACTCTAATTTTTTCTGTCTTGGCCCAAGCGGAAGCGGCAAGTCGTTCCACATGAATAGTGTCGTAAGACAGCTTTGGAAGCAGAATACAGACGTTGTCATGGTCGATACTGGTAACTCGTATGAAGGTCTTTGTGAGTATGTCGGTGGTAAGTATATCAGTTATACCGAAGAGAATCCTATCACGATGAACCCGTTCCGCATCCAGAGAGAAGAGCTGAACGTGGAGAAAATAGGTTTCCTGAAAAATCTCATCATGCTCATCTGGAAAGGTAGTAACGGCGAAGTGAGCAAGACAGAAGACCGTCTTATCGAGCAGGTCATTACTGAATACTATGATGCTTATTTTGTTGGTTTCAAAGGCTATTCTGCCTCTCAGAGGGATGCCTTACATAAGAAGTTCCTCATTGAAACAGCAACACAAGGCAGTGCCACAGACACCAATGAGGAAGTCGAGGCGCGGATTAATAAGCGTATCAAGGAGATGGAAGACCGAAGGAAAGTACTGAAAGTTAAGGAACTGTCCTTTAACTCCTTCTACGAGTACAGTACTCAGCGCATACCATATATCTGTAACGAAAATAAGATTGCCGGTATAGATATATCAACCTATAACTATATGCTGATGGACTTCTACAGGGGAGGCAGTCATGAGCGTACTCTGAACGAGAATCTGGACTCCACGCTTTTCGATGAGACCTTCATCGTTTTTGAGATTGATACCATCAAGGACGACCCCTTGTTATTCCCACTTGTGACACTTATCATCATGGATGTTTTCATCCAGAAGATGCGTATCAAGAAGAACCGCAAGGTACTTGTCATCGAGGAGGCATGGAAAGCCGTTGCCTCTCCCATGATGGCAGAGTACATCAAATATCTCTATAAGACAGCCAGAAAGTTCTGGGCAATGGTTGGGGTAGTTACACAGGAACTCCAGGACATTATTGGCAGTCCCATTGTCAAGGAAACTATCATCAATAACTCAGATGTTATCATGCTGCTTGACCAGGGTAAGTTCAAGGAGCGTTTTGATGAAATCAAGGCAGTTTTGGGCTTGACAGATGTAGAATGCCGCAAGATATTTACCATCAATCGACTGGAAAATAAGGAAGGCAGGGCTTTCTTCCGAGAAGTGTTCATTCGTCGTGGTCTTGCCAGCGATGTCTTCGGCGTTGAAGAACCGAGGGAATGCTATATGACCTATACAACGGAAAGAGCAGAGAAAGAGGCTTTGAAGCTCTATAAGAAAGAACTGAAATGCTCTCATCAGAAAGCTATCGAAGTCTATGTCCGTGATTGGAACAAGTCCGGCATCAGCAAGTCACTGGCTTTCGCCCAAAAAGTCAATCAGGCAGGTCACGTATTAAACTTAAATTAAAACAATATGATTTCTAAAGACAAACGCATTGATCTCAGTACTCCAATAGAGAGGATCGAATTTGGAGATGGGTATAATCTCCGTGTTCATCATGCCTTGCATGTTTACGAGATTGAAACTGTCCTCGACTTGTGTAAAACGAGCCGTAATGCACTCCTTCGACTCAGGAATTGCGGAAAAAAGACGGTTCGAGCTATTGAGATGACTCTGTCGGAGTATGGTCTGAAGCTTGATATGGATGATAAGAGCATCGATGAGTACCTGAATTGCCCTTCCTTCGTGTTGTCTGATGAAGAATGGGAGAATCGTAGATATGAAATTACCAAAGAAATTTACATAAACAAGTTTTCAGACTATTCCATAGAGAATGCTGAGCTGGCCTTGATGGCAGCAGATGATTTCATAGGTGTCCTTAGAAAACATTACCAAAACAAAGATTAATAATCATGAAGAAGATTACGTCCATACTGTTCGTGTTACTGACCTTGGCATTCCCTGTGAGTGTCAAGGCTCAGTACTATAGCATCAATGTGGACTATGGCACAATGGAAGCCATGTCTGAGGCTTTCACTACCGAGGCCGCTATGGAGGCTCTTCATAATGAGAACCTTCAGAAGATCTATGACAGCTACAAAGCTGCCGAGGTTGCCAGTGCCGGTATCTTTTCTTCAAAATACCTTGACAGGAAAGCACTCACGAATCTCAATTTATGGGATGACCGTCAGGAAAACTACTATTACAACCGTATCTATAAGATTGTCTCACGGCGTATTATACCAAAGATAATCGTATGCGCCCAGCTGATGATAGAAGATCCTTCGACAGCTATCTATTGGGGCAGTTACCTTCTGAAGACTTGTGATGATGTCAAATCTCTCTGTCAGCAGTTTGAGAACATTGTCACTAACAGCACTCTTAGCTTTAATGATATTGCCTTTCTGGAGATATCAGAAGAACTGAAAGCTGTTTTCAACTTGGCTAAATTAGGAGGCATAGACTGGAAGGAACTTTTCGAGCATCTGGGCGATGACATTGAAGGGGCCTTTTCCGAGGAGAACTTGAAAGCCGACCTTGACAATCTCATCAGCAAAGGTGTTGGCCTTGCCAATGCCGGATATAACAATGGTGTCAATCAGTTGCTCCAAGGGACAAGTTTTGGTGGCACGTTCATGGAGAAGGTGGGAAGTGTGCTCACCCTTGCCGATAATGTGAGGAACATGTATGAAGAGTACAAAGACTTATCCGCAACACAAGTTCTGACTACAGTGATAGAACAGGAGAATATCGGCAATCTGTTCAATCTGAGTGACTATAATCTCACTCGGTGGATAGATGACTGGGCTTCTGCTGCTCAGGGCAGTTATTATACTCAGCGTGTTTATATCTATCGTAGGGATGCCGGGAGTGAGACGCTTTGTGAATATAATCCTCCTACGGATGACAATAGTATCATCAATGGCGGCGAATGGTACAGAATCAGCACCAATGATCCCAGTTATTATCCAAGTTCCGCTCAGTATGAGGCCGCTTTGCTAAATTCTGAGGGTTACGCAGGGTGGAGTCGTGAGAGGGTACGCCAATTGAATGCCAGTGGTGATGGCTTCAGCTATTCCATCTATTATTCACCTCTTGCCTACATATTGAGCAAGTCAAAAAGTGGTCAGTATGCCAAGGCTTATGCCTATAGCATCCAAGTTACAAAGTCGTGGAATGTCAAAGAAGAGGTCTATGAAGCAGTCTTTGACAGCTATAGTATGGACTGGAACACGTTCATGGCTCAGATGAATGCTCGTCTGAATCAGTATAATGAAAACGGTGACCATCGTGACATTGAGAACACATCCGAATTGAATGATTATATCTCCACCCATCCGACGGAGAGCAACTATACCTATTATATCGGTTATGATAACCGAAACTACTATCAGGCATCTAATGCTCAGAAGATTGCTGGAGCTGCATCTGCCACTTTCAGCATCACATGCCATGATGGAGGCACTTTGGGTAAGGGCAGTACCACCTATAAATGCAGTCACTGTGGAAGTAGTCCGAGCAGCCACACAAAGGAATGTTCTATGTACACAACGCTTACAGGAATATCAGAGATTGACACGGGTGAGCTACAGGCTAAAATCGCACAGTTGCAACAAGAGGCAGCCCATCTGCAGAGTCAGTTGGATGCCCTCAATGCAGAGAACAGTGAATTGCTCCGAAAGATGTCCCAAGCAACAACAACGGAGGAGTACAATCGGTATCAAGCCACTTACAATAGCAACAAGCAGAAGATACGCGATTTACAGTCACAACTCGACACGATTAACAAGAATATTATTGATACCAGGAACGCCATTTCCGAAGCAGAGGAAGGGGAGCGTGCCCAGACTGATGACTATACCAGAATACCGCAGTTGATGAAGTCCATGAAGGATGCCTATGGAATCACATGGACGGACAACGGCTCATGGACGGGCTACACCTTTATCCGCAATGGAACTGTCGGTAGCGTCAAGGGAACGGTTACTTTCAAGGCAACGGTTTCTATTGCACGAAGACCAAAGTATTTCCTTGGTATCAAGATACACCGTGCCATTGTGCAGATTAATTGGGAATTGACCAGTAGCTGGAGTGATACGTCCGTTGCCGAAACGATGGAACTTGATCCTTCAAAGACCGATGATGAGAATGCTGCTATTGTCAACCAGCGTTTGAGTGAGCTTGCTCAGGAATATCCTTCATGTACGGTAAGTGTTGAATATAGCCGTCGTCCAGGACTGGAAATAGAAGACACAGACGGAGTCCGTCACCTCTTATGGGCAAGTGACCGTCTGGAGATTGCCAGAGGCATTGAGGCAAGGCTTGCTAAAATATACACAGATCTGGCAACGATAGAGAAGTTCCTCCATTATAAGCACACGGTCAGGGATTGGGTACACGACTTGTTACCCAAGCTCAATGCTGACAAGAACCGCAAGATGAATATCGTAGAAAAGAGTCGTCGCCGTTGGATGCACAACGGAGGCAGTGACTATTACGATTAGGAGGAAGAGAACAATTATTATGATGTTGTTGAACCCTAAGACGAAAAGTAATGAGACAGTTGAGACATATCATCCTATTGCTTTGCCTGTCAACCTTGTGTCCCAAGGCTGTCATGGCTCAGATAATCCCTCGTGACATACCGACTATTGAAGCCTACATCAACGATCACAAGAAGCAGCGCAGCCTCCTTCTTGCCCGTGCCACTTTGGAAGAGAGCAATGCCCTCCTGTGCACAAAGCCAGCAAGGTCACTCATCGGGAGTACAGGGACATCAATCTTGAATTAGACAAGTACACACGTGCCTTTGACATCATTGACTTGGTGTACAGCACCGTCAGCACAGGATTCAATGTCTATCGTACCTATGATAACGTGTCGGAGAAAATCGGCAAATACAAGACGATGCTCGAAGACTTCAATGAAAAGATAATCCAGCGTGGACGTATAGAAAGTGCTGACACGTTGCTGCTTGCCGTCAATGCCAGGGCTGTTGCCAATCTCGCCGAGGAATGCCAGAACCTCTATTCCTCCGTCTGTGTGTTGGCGGCTTATGCCAGTGGCCAGGTCTGTTGCACCACTGCCTCCTTAATGCTGATGATTGACAATATCAACAAGTCACTTGACCGCATCAAGGACATCGTAAACAGTGCCTATTACCAGACTTGGAAGTTTATTCAGGCGAGGATGAGTTATTGGAAGGCTGAGATATATCGTTCCAAAACCATTCGTCAGATGGCAACGGAAGCCTTTGATCGATGGATGGAAGCAGGAAACATTCTTGATTATTAACGTAAAGAAAAAAATATGAGAAAAAGCATCTTCATATCAGCTGTTGCTATACTTTTCATTTGTATTGAGTCCCATGCTCAGTCCATGACCTACAATCACGATGCCTCCAAGCAGGGGCAGATTCAGGTCATGGAACTGGGTGCTGGCAACCTGACTCCAGAGCTTTACTATACCGTTACCCATCGGAGGTACAAGAACGGAGCCAAGGCTGCAACCTCTGTGAAGAACACCTTGCGTATTGCTGCCAATACCGCTTCCATTCCACAGGTGGAATATGCAGACAGTATTCAGGCGGACCTTGAAGGCCGTGCTAAGATTGAAGCTGCCAATATCGCTGACCGGCAGGTTGACCTTGCTTGGGTCACGGAAGGAAACAAGATTGAAAGCAAGCTGCTTGCCTTCAAAAACAATATCAATGCCCTGAATGGGAAGGCTCAGACAGAGGAAATCACCAACTGGACAGAACTTGGCCAGATGTATGACTTTGCTATCAAAGCCACCCGACAAGCATACATGCCCAATAGTGAACGTCAGAAGCAGTATCTCGCCATCTATGATGAGATTGTCAAGAGCAATGACCATCTCTTGCTTAGAGTGCGATACCTGACTACAAAGAATCAGGCAGACCACCTTGTTCAAGCCATGTCACGTTTCCAGCACCGTGTCAGTGAGAATGCGACTGCTGGCTATAACCGTTGGCGTGATGCCTCCCATGAAGGAAGTACCAGACGAGTATCAAATAATCCTTAAACGATAGAAGCAATATGAGTAATGACAGTACCGCTGTTGATTTCGGCATTAACCTCCTTGAAGAAGAGATTGATGACGTGATATTCAGAACCAACGAGTTTCTG
>ERZ791611.252-NODE-252-length-58718-cov-15.299882_pt1 | contig 58718 bp, 47 predicted proteins | sample MGYA00510275_ERZ791611 | MGnify/ENA primary metagenome ERZ791611 (study PRJEB30046, sample SAMN00791912) | human gut metagenome | study: EMG produced TPA metagenomics assembly of the A metagenome-wide association study of gut microbiota in type 2...
TCAAGCTGTGAACCGACCATTGGTGAAACCGAAGGGAGGAAACAGCTTGATTGTTGCCTTTGCTATATATAATAAATTCAGTAATGCCTATACTTGGCTATGACAATGTGCAAAGCAGGCCTGACAGACTTAATACATACCCGATTCGTTCTTGTGGATCGGCCACCATGCCGACGCTTAGAGCAATTTGATGAGCGCTGCGCCCGCTATCATGGCAATTATGCCCAGCACTTTCATGCCGTTAATGGGTTTTACCGGCGAGCGGAAGAGGCCGAAGTGGTCGACGATGAGGCCGCCGGTGGTGCCGGTAATGAGGAGAACGACTACGGTCATTCCGGTGCCGAGGAGGGCTGCTAAATATACGTTGCCGAGCACGAAGAAGGCACCTAAGATGCCGCCGAACCAGATCCACCAGGGAAGCTGGCCGTTATTGGCTTTTGCGGTTGTGTTGGAATTGCTGTTAGCAGTAGTACTGGATTTTTTGCTGGTGATGGCAAGTCCGATGCAGATAAGGGCTAATACGATGACGCCTACTACGAAGGAGATAACGGAGGCTTTTACCGGGGAGGTTAGAAGGTGACCGAGGTAGCCGTTAACGGCTACTTGGGTAGCACTCATCATGCCGGCGAATACGCCGAAGAGACGCCAAAGCCAAAGTGTCATAGAGGCAGAGCTGTTTATTTCAGAGGTCTTGATGGGGGCGTTGGCAGAGGTATTAGCAGTAGCCTTAGCGGTGGTCGGGATTACGGAGGTACCGCCGTTTTCTTTGGCTAGGGATACGGTGAGGACGCCGCCCACAACGAGGATGGCGCCTACGATTCGAAGAAGGCTCAGCGGCGTTTGGGCTGCGTGGAAGTAGCCGTAGGTGTCGATGATGAGACCCATGAGGATTTGGCCCATAACGGGTAATACGATGGTTTGCACGCTGCCGAGACGAGCGTGGAGGAGAATATTACCGGTTAGGAAGATGGCGCCGCAGAGGCCGCCAGCCCAGATCCAAAGGGGCGCGCCTTCGAGGGCTGCTGCCGGTAAGGACCATTCTTGACCAGTTGCGGTGAGGAGCAGTAGTAAGAAAATGAGGGCGACGACGAAAGAGATTAAAGCGGCTGTGTAAGGGGAGCCGACGCGTCGTTTGAGAAGTGCGTTTATGCCGGTTTGGAAGGGAAGGCCCATGCCGGCGAGTCCGAGTAATAAGTACATGATTAACATCCTTTCAGTTTGAAGAGTTGTAAATTACGATTTGATGTAAAGCGCGTTGTATTTAGATGTAAAGTATTTTTCGCATAAGGTGCTTTACGGTTTGATGCAATGGGTTTGCGTTGTGGTTTACATCATGTGGTTTAATTGTTATACTTACGTTAGAAAACTATCGCTTTGTTTACCGTGAGATTATTATATTGTACAACAACGTATAACTCAAATACAAATCTGTTGATGAGCTGATAACTAAATGGTTATGCTTTTGTGGAAGAAGATAACATAAGGTGTTTAAGACAGGCATAATGCATTTGGTTTGGCTGAGATGAAATCGGATGAGAGATAAAGAATTGGTCTAGAGATAAGGAGATAGCCTTATGGGCATGTTAAATCATAATGTAAAGGTGTTTCTGCGTGTAGCGGAAAAGGGGAGCATTACTGCGGTGGCGGATGAGCTGTTTATTTCACAGCCGGCGGTGAGCAAGGCCATCAAGCAGTTAGAGGCAGAGCTGCAGATGAAGTTATTTCACAGGAGCAAGAAGAGCGGGCTCATGTTGACGGACGCAGGCGTGGAGATTCAGCGGTTGGCGCGGCAGATGGAGGATTTGGAGAACCGTATGTACCAGACGTCGTTTTGCTCGAATAATTTCGTGGGGTGCAAGGTGAAGGTGGCGTCCATGCCGACGTTGACTTCGGTGATTATGTCGCAGGTGCTGAAGCGGTTCAAGGCGACGTATCCGGAGGTGACGGTGGATTTGGTGGAAGGCACGTCCATGGAGATTCGGAAGGCGGTGGAGGAGCATCGCGTGGATTTCGGGTTGGTCACGTCGCCGTTTGGTAATTTGGAGGCGGAGCTGGTGTGCAAGGACGGCATTGTGGCGCTGTCGGCGGAACCGTTGCCGGAGGGCAGCGTGGTGGACTTGAAGGATCGACCGGAGCGATTTATTTTTTGTCAGCCTGGGCGCGAGACCATATTAGAGGTGTTGCGGGCCCATCAGATTGACATATCGCCAAGCTTGTTGGTGCAGCAGGCCGATACGGTGTTGGCTATGACGGCGGCGGGGAATGGCATTGGCGTGTTATCGCGGTTTGTGGCTGATTTTATACCGAATTCATTGCATCAGTATCCGGTGGTGCCGGAGATTTCGGTGGATATTGGCTTGGTAGCACCGAACCTTAAGGATTTGACACCATTGGCGAAGGAGCTGCGTCGCATGATATTGGAACATGCGCAGACAATGCCGTGTAAGTATAAATTCAACGCATAGCCGTCCGAGATAATATTGTGAAAAAGGATGGTATAATATAGCTATAATACTGAATTTTTAAGGGATTGAAGTGTTACTGGGGAAGGGGTTGATGGCTTTGCTGCGTACAAGTATGGAAGACTTGATTCAGTGGAAGACGGACCCTGAACGAAAGCCGATGATTCTACGAGGAGCCCGTCGGGTTGGTAAGACGTGGTTAATGAAAGAGTTCGGCCGGCTACATTACAGCAATGTGATGTATTTTAACTTTGAGGAAATACCGGAGTTACATGCTCTGTTTGAAGCCAGTAAAAATCCCCAACGTATTGTTGAACAGTTGGCATCGATTGTTGCGCAACCAATTCGACCTGGAAAAACATTAATTATATTTGACGAAATTCAAAGTTGCCCGGCGACGTTAAATTCGTTGAAGTATTTTAGGGAGTCGGCTAATGAGTACCATATTCTGGCAGCGTGTAGTTTATGGGGACTGTCATTGGGGACGCCCATATCGTATCCGGTTGGTCAAGTGGATTTGTTGACCATTCGGCCTATGACGTTTGAGGAGTTTTTGGCTACTGTTGATGAAAGAATCTATGCTTATTACCAGGACTGGGATGGCAAAGAGAAGCCGCTTGAGATTTTTGAATCGGAATTGCGAGAGTTATACGGTCGCTATTTAATTATTGGCGGTATGCCGGAGTGCGTCGCTTCTTGGGTAAAGTATAAGGATCCGAAGCGTATCGAACGAGCGCAGGATGCGCTCTTGCAGGTCTATGAAAACGACATCATGAAGTATGGTGAGCGGGCTCGTGAGTTTGAGTTGGCCGTTGAATGGCTGGTATCGGCCGGTCTTGTTAACCGTGTTTATAACGTATCGAAGCCGGAGCATCCGTTAAAGGCCTTTGATAAGCTTGAAGCGTTTAAGCTGTTTTTCTTTGATACAGGATTGCTTAGCCACTTAGCGGGCATAAGCAATAAGAGTATTTTACTTAATGAGGCGTATCAGTTTAAAGGGCCGTTGACGGAAAATTTTGTCTTGCAACAGTTGGTGGGGCAGTTTTTGATTGAGCCGCGTTATTATGCGGAGAAGAATAAAGAGATAGATTTCTTGGTGCAGTACGAGTCGGATATTATTCCTATTGAGGTTAAAGGTGGTTCTGATAAGAGTGCGCCGTCGTTTAAGCGCTTTATAGAAGGTGAAAAGCCAAGATTAGCAATACGATTTTCTTTGCGCGGCTTTGAGAAGACGGAAAACTTTGTTAATGTGCCGTTGTATTGGGCTGGGAAACTGAAGACAATTATAAAGAATCAGCTTGGCGAATAGTGATAAAAGCTAGCTGGTTGTTAGTGGGGCTGCAACGATTAAAGTGGCCAGCTTGCTAACGGACGCTGAAGGCATTTCATTTCACAGAAACACGAACAATAGATAAATATAAATGTTTAATGTTCGCATATTTAGATTGACCACTTATAAGTGCTTGTGGTAACATATAGGTGTTAAAGACTGTCATTACTACGGAGGTTTGACACATGATCGCACGGTATACAAGAGAAAAGATGGGGCATATTTGGAGCGAACGCAATGAGTTCGACGCTATGCTGGAAGTAGAAATTCTTGCTTGTGAAGCACAGGCTGAGTTAGGCAATATTCCGAAGGAAGCTGCGAAGGTTATTCGTGAAAAGGCTAATTTCGATGTAGAACGTATTCATGAAATCGAAAAGGAAACGAACCACGATATTATTTCTTTCGTAACGGCTGTTGGTGAATATGTTGGCGAAGAAGCTAAGTATATTCATCTTGGTTTGACGTCTACTGACGTTAAGGATACGGCGCTCGGGATTTTGATGAAACAGTCTTGCGACATCATTATCGAGGATTTGAAGGTTTTCCACGATGTGCTCCGTCGTCGTGCTGCTGAGTTCAAATATACGCCGATGGTTGGTCGTACGCATGGTATTCATGGCGAACCGACGACGTTTGGTTTGAAGCTTTGCAACTGGATGTCTGAAATTGAACGTGATATTGAACGCATGGAACAGGCTAAGAAGGCTGTTGCTGTAGGCAAGATGTCTGGCGCTGTTGGTACGTATTCTGTTAATGATCCGTTCATTGAAAAATATGTTTGCGAAAAGTTGGGCTTGGAACCGGTTAAGATTGCTACGCAGGTATTGCAGCGTGACCGTCATGCACAGTTGTGCAGCACGTTGGCTATCGTAGCTGGTACGCTCGATAAGATTGCTCTTGAAATTCGTCATTTACAGCGTACGGAAGTACGTGAAGCTGAAGAATATTTCAGCCCGAAACAGAAGGGTTCTTCCGCTATGCCGCACAAACGTAACCCGATTACGTGTGAACGTATTTGTGGTTTGGCGCGCGTGGTACGCGGCAATGCACAGGCTGCTTTCGAAGATATGGCTTTGTGGCATGAACGCGATATTTCCCACAGCTCCGTTGAACGCGTAATTTTGCCGGATAGCACGATTACGGTTGATTACATGTTGTCCCTCATTACCCGCGTTATCGACAAATTGTTGGTATATCCGGAAAACATGATTCGCAACATGAATTTGACGGGTGGCTTGATTTTCAGCCAGCAGGTATTGACTGCTTTGGTAGACAAAGGCGCTATGCGTGACCAGGCTTATCGTTGGGTACAGCGTCATGCTATGGCTCGTTGGTTGGAAGGCAAGGACTTCTTGGCTGGTCTTAAAGGCGACGAAGACATTAAGAAGTACTTAACGGATGCTGAAATCGAAGAATGCTTCGATCCGCAGCGTATGTTGAAGCACGTTGACACGATTATGGCTCGTTTCGGTTTATAATCGGTGACGTTATAAAAGTCCATACGGTGTACAAGCACTTATGATAAAACCCTCTGGTGGTATCTTCGGATGCACATCGGAGGGTTTTTGCTCTGTGAAATAAAAGGCAGGTCTCACGGTATGGTGGGCCTGCCTTTGTGCTGATGCGGTTATGCAATTGTTAGGTGTGTTTAGCCCTTAACGGATAAAGTTGGTGAAAACTTTTTCTTCGCGCGGGTTTTCCGGTACCACTTTTTTGCCGGCTTCCAAGACTTTCATGAGCCAAGCCATGTTGGAGCCGAGGACGCGCATAATCTGCATGCCTTCTTCGTCTTGCGTGATTTCACCAGGGGTGGTGCCGTAGGCTACGTTCCAGTAGTTGGAGGTCGGCATGATCATTTCGGAGTAGTTGATGAAGTTGTTCAACTGGTCGAAAACAGGAATGCCGCCGGCACGACGGTCGGCTACCACAGCAGCGCCTACCTTGTGGCGGAACAGGCTTTTGTTGGACTGAGCCACATAGAAAGCGCGGTCCAGGAAGGATTTCATGGTGCCCGGAATGGCGGAGTAGTGAACCGGTGCGCCTAAGAGGATGCCGTCGGCGTTTTTCATCTTCTGTACCCATTCGTTAACCGGGTCGGTAGTGATAACGCACTTTTCATCTTGGTTGCGGGCGCAGCCATTGCAGGCGAGACAGCCGCGAACGGCTTTGTTGCCTACGTGTACGATTTCGACTTCGATGCCTTCCTTTTCAAGCTCCGCTGCGACAGTGCGCAAGGCAAAATAGGTGTTACCTTTTTCATGAGGACTTCCGTTAAATGCTACAACTTTCATGTGTGTTCAGACCTTTCTGTATGTTTAATTATTAAAAATCAACTTTGTCTGGATGAAGACCAGAGCTCTTTACAATTCTTACGGGACGAGTGTATTATAGTTTCAAAAGTTACTAGATGTAAAGTAGCCACTTTCGTGTCATATACACACCAAAAAGTAAGTTTTGCATGTATACTGGGCTTATGGCATATTATAAGCTTAGAATTTACATAAAGGAGACTGCTTAAGGGGCGATGTATTATCCCTTAGCATCAGATAAAGGAGACCATTATGGCAGACAAAAAGATAGAAGAAAAGGTATATAACATTGGCGTGGAAGCTACGATGGATGTAATCGGCGGCAAGTGGAAGCCCATTATTTTGTGTACGCTCCGTCACGGTGTGAAGCGCACCGGTGAGTTGCAGCGATCCATTCCGAATATTAGTCAGAAGATGTTGATCCAGCAGCTTCGGGAGTTGGAGCAGGATGATATTGTGCGCCGTCATGTGTATCGCGAGGTGCCACCGCGGGTGGAGTATACCATTAGTCCTTATGGTGAATCGTTGGGGCAGGTATTGGATTTATTGTGCGGTTGGGGCGAAAGTCATGTGGCGAAGTTACAGGCGGAAGGAAAGCCGGTTTCGCTACATTGCAATGGAGATGTAGAGGTAAAGTGATTGGATAAAAATGTCGGGACGGGCGATGGGTCATTTCACAAAAAGACGAAAAATAGGGCGATTTCGATAAATTTAGTTATAAATTTCTAGATTCAACGTGTTATGGATACCATTATAAGGGCCGAGTGTGGTATAATAAGTTGTATGTAATGTTCGCTACAGTGCGAACAGCCCGTACAGAAGTTTAAATACGGATATAAACGGAGGTTTGCATAGTATGGCAACGAGCATGGTAATCGGTACCCAGTGGGGCGATGAAGGTAAAGGTAAGATAGTAGACTATTTGGCAGAGCAGGCCGATGTGGTTGTGCGCAGCCAAGGTGGTAATAATGCAGGTCATACGGTAGTAGTGGATGATAAAGCATTTGCACTTCGATTATTGCCGAGTGGTATTTTATATGACAATAAAGTGAACGTTATCGGCACTGGCGTGGTTATTGACCCGAAGGTGTTGTTAGGCGAAATCGCTAATTTGGAAAAGGAAGGCAAAAGCGCTAAATCGCTTCAGATTTCTGACCGCGCACACGTAATTTTGCCGTATCATAATCGTTTGGACGAAGCCGAAGAATTGTCTAAGGGAGACGCTAAAATCGGCACCACGAAAAACGGTATCGGTCCTTGCTACGCAGATAAGGTTAACCGTGTAGGTATCCGCATTTGCGATTTGATGGACGAAGAAGTTTTCAAAGAAAAATTGGCTTACAATGTAGCCATTAAAAATAAAATGTTTACTCAGGTTTACGGCGTAGACCCGGTAGACTATGATGAAATTTTGAAGGATTACCTCGGCTATGCAGAACAGCTTCGCCCGTACGTAACGGACACGAACTACAACGTAGCTGACATGGTTAAGAGCGGCAAGAAGGTATTGTTCGAAGGCGCTCAGGCTACGATGCTTGACCTCGACCATGGCACGTACCCATTCGTAACGAGCTCCCATCCGTTGTCCGGTGGTGCTTCTGTAGGCGCTGGTATTGGACCTAACTACTTGAAGAACATCGTTGGCGTTGTAAAAGCTTACGCAACCCGCGTTGGTGCTGGTCCGTTCCCGTCTGAACAGCTTAACGAAGTAGGCGAATACTTGCGTCAGACCGGTCATGAATTTGGTACTGTAACGGGCCGTCCGCGTCGTACCGGCTGGCTCGACTTGGCTGTTGTAAAATACGCAGCTGACCTTAACAGCTTGGATTACTTGGCTATTACGCGTTTGGACATTTTGGACAAATTGCCTGAAATTAAAATCTGCACGGGTTATACTTTGAACGGCGAACCGGTAAAAGGTTTCCCGGCTAGCCTCAAAGTATTGGACGCTTGCGAACCGGTATACGAAACGTTGCCGGGCTGGCAGACTGACATTAGCGGCATCCGCAAATACGAAGATTTGCCGGAAGCAGCTCGTCGTTATGTAGAACGCATTGCGGAAGTTACCGGCGTACCGCTCGGTATCGTATCCGTTGGCCCGAACCGTAACCAGACTATCGTATTGAAGGAAGTTTTCAAATAATCGAAGCCCTTCCTAAACCGCTTTTGCTCTAGGCAAAGGTGTACACTGAATTCGGTGTTGAAGCAGTTGGCGTTTGTACGCTACTTGCTTGGGATAAAGTAAGTAAAAATAGGAGCCATGCCTCGTAAGAGGTGTGGCTCCTGTTTTTTGTGTATCTTAAGTTTTAGCTAGGCTGCTATTTGGGGTGTGGTCGCTTAGTCACGGTTTTCAACCAGTTCCCATTTGAAGGTAATGTCTTCTTCCACTTCGATGTCCTGCGGTTTGAAGGTAGGTGCTTCATAGCAAACTTCAGTGCTTGCTAGGTAGCTACGTTCTTCTCGTTCGAAGTAGATGTTGCGCCACGCGTAGGTGACGGACAGCAATTTGCCTAGGCTTGCGCCGGCTGTTTCGGTGATGATCTTCGCACGGCGCATAGCGGTTTCCGTAGCGTTGCGGAGGACTTCATCCTGCAAGGCTTCTTGGTCTTTTACGGCGAAGGCCACCGAGATAAGGGCGTTCACGTCGCCGTCGCTAATGGTGTTTAAGAGCTCCAGCAATCGGTCCGATTCGAAGGGAAATTTAACGGTCAGCGTCTGTGTTGCTTCGTAGCCGATGAATTCATTTTCGTACTCCGTCGTGTCGTTGCAGCGTCGTTCCACCCGTTTCGTCTTCGTTTTCACGGAAATGTTATCGGTGGTCATGTCGTCGTCGGTGAAATGAAGCCCTTTCAAGAGGCTTTGTGCCTGACTTAAGGCGTCAATGGCGAAGCGCCATACCGTGGCTTGATCCTTGTGCAAGGAGCGGAGATGGAGCTTAACGATGACGATTTCTGCCGGTGCCGATGCGCGACCGCGACCGGTAATGGTAATATGAGGCTTTTGGTGTTTACCCATGAATATTCCTTCTTTCGTTGAGAGAATCAGAGTAACTTGTTGATGTCATCAGCGGTGGCTTTGCCGATGATGTATTTCGTCCGTTCCGGTGGATAGGGCGCCGTTTCTTCGCTGTAGATGGCGACACGGTTTACGGTAGCAATCATGCGATTATTATCAGGGCCTACCGGTACGACGACGAGGTCACCGGGCTTTACGGTGTTGTCGGTGGTTAAATAGGAATAGAGCTGTGATGCGCCATATAATTTCACCTGGCAGTAACGATATTGGTCATCGTCATCATAGTCTTCGTCAGTTGGCCAGGCCATGATGCGGCGTTCTACGGCTGGTTCGGCTTTGAAGCGCAGAATGTATGGTAAATTCACATCGTCGCTAAAGGCTAACAGATTCAGGTTTTGCAGCGTCGTGCGCACCATGCCGGATAAGTTGTATAAGGGCTTGCTGTAGTGATGGAGCGGCCCTTGGTCGTAGTAGGTTTCGTCGTCAGCGTCGGTCGCTTCTAACACCCAGTAGCTCTGCACTTCCGGTTCTGCTTTGGCATTCGGTTTGGTCGGTGCTTGTTCGTAGCGTACCGCTTCCGGCGCGCGGGGAATGCGCTGGTCGGCGTTGTGGCACAGCAGCCAGCTATCGATGGTACTCAAGAGCCGCGCCATTTGGTCCGGTAAAACGCGGTTTTTCTCGGTGCTTTGCTTCACCAGATGGCCTTGGTCGTCGGCGCCGTAGTGAGTGAGAATCCAACGACCATCGCTATATAGCGTAAGGTGTTGCTCAATTTCTTCGCCCGGTTGCGGCTTAAAGACGCTGTAGTCAATGCGACTGATAAGGGTCACCCGGGTCAGTGGGTACGATTGTGCGTACATAGTAGAAACCTCCTTTACAGGAAATTTACAGTGAAATACTTAGTTTCTAAACAGTGGTCTATTTGATTATAGTGTACCACAAAGGCTCAATTATCACAAAAATTAGTATTGTTGTATGGCGCACTTTATGTTACACTTTTCGTGCACCAAAACGTTGCTATTGGTATTGTAGCTTGAGTATAGCGGCGCAAAATTGAAACCATAGCAATCGGTGAGCGCGAGAAGCGCTGTGAGAGACTAGGAGGTGTTATCACTAGTGAAAAATGTAACCATTTTAGGCGTGCCTATGGATTTGGGCGCAGGCAAACGTGGGGCGGACATGGGTCCGTCGGCGATTCGTCAGGCCGGGTTAGTGTCTCGGTTAGAAGCGATGGGCAAAGTGGTAGAAGACCGCGGGAATATCCATGTTCCTGTTGGCATTCAGCGCAAAGGTGAATTCATGCGGTATCGCACGGAAGTGTTGACGGTGTGTAAAACCTTAGCGGATGAAGTATTTCGAGTATATCAGGAAGATAGTTTTCCGTTAATTTTGGGCGGCGATCATTCCATTGCTATCGGCAGTATTGCCGGCTTAGCACGGAAGGAACCGGAAATGGGCGTGCTCTGGATCGATGCGCACGGTGATTTCAACACGGTAGATTCTTCGCCGACCGGTAATATTCATGGGATGCCGTTGGCCATTAGCTGTGGCGAAGGGGATCCGGAGTTCGTCAATGTTGGCGGCTATGCGCCTAAAGTGGACCCGAAACGCGTTGTTATCGTTGGGGCTCGCGACCTCGATATGGGTGAAGTACAGTTATTGCGTCGCAAAGGCGTAAGAGTGTACACCATGGAAGAAATTGATTTGTACGGCATTCAGCAGGTTATGCGTGAAGCTATGGAATACTTGGAAGCCGTTTCCTCGTGCCTCCATGTAAGCTTCGATATTGACTCTGTTGACCCGTCGGAAGCACCGGGTACCGGTACGGCCGTTCGTGGTGGCTTAACCTATCGAGAAGCTCACTTTGTGATGAAATATATCTCCACCTTTGGGAAGTTTATCACGTCCATGGACATGGTAGAAGTTAACCCGATTTTGGATATTCAGAATAAAACGGCTGAATTGGCAGTGGAACTCATTGAATCTGCCTTCGGTCGACGCATTATGTACTCGTCGGATATTGATGAGTTGCCATAAGGTGAAATAAAAAGCGGCTGGCCTAGTCATAGGTCAGTCGCTTTTGCTTTACCTGCGTTACTCTACATTTCTGCACGGCTTTTTTACCGGCGTATAGGCAGCGGGGAAGTTTTTGATGTAGTTGGTTTTCGGCCGTTCGATGACGTAGTAGTCGATGTGCGCTTCCGGGCTGGTAATGGGGATGATGACGCGCCATTGAAGGAGTTTTTCCGCGTCTGAAGAGAGGTTGGTCGTAAAGGACGGTAGCGCTGATTCGCGAATCAGTTCTTTGAAGTTAAATTCATCGGGCTGGATGAGGAAGCGTGAGTTCGGCATGACGCGGCGACACATAGCGTCCCAGAAACCGATGTTGGAGCGCAATAAGAAGTTGAAGCCGTTCAGTTCTTCGAAGGTTACGCCCGGTTTGTCTGCTAAGGGGTGATCCGGCAGAACGCATACCGAGAGGTGCTCACTTAGGAGTAGCATGGAGTTAAGGGCCGGGCCGTCAGGTGCTGGCTCTTGGCTTAGTACGCCAAGCTCGGCAACGCCGGTTGTCACTTGATGGATGATGTCTTCGTCGGTGTCTACGAGGGTAGAGGCAATGGTTTTATCCGGATAGCCATCGCTTAGAAGGGGCAGTAAGGTCCACAGTGGTGCCGGCGCGCAGGACGCTACGGTAATGGTGTGCAAGTGGCGGTCAAAGGCCTGGGTTTGTCGCACCATGTGTTCTGCGTCGGCTAGGAGCTTGCGTGCATAGTCAACGGCGTGACGGCCGGTATCGTTCAGTTCGATGCGGTTCTTGGTGCGCTGAAAGAGGGCGACACCAAAGGTGTCTTCCAGCTGTTGCATGGTGCGCGTAATGGTGGGCTGGGAGATATGTAATTGCTCGGCGGCCTTGGATAGAGTGCCACAGTCGGCGAAGGCGACGAGCTGTTCTAGTTCCGTAAGATTAAACATAGTACGCTCCTTTCTGTAGCGAGATTTAGGGTCTAGCCCCATCTGTATAGCGTTACTGATTGAGTATTCATAATGTGAAAAGTGGTTTTCTGTATTCTTATTGTACAATACCTATTTATACCGTGTAAACTGTAAGTGTCGAGAAGGATTTTTGTTTCAGAATCCTTATAGTATAGCTTGCAGTTTCCTTAGTTGAAGGAGGTATATATATGGATTATGTAACATTGCGCAATCAGGTGAAGATGCCGAAGCTCGGTTATGGTGTGTATCAGACGCCGCCGGATATTACGGAACAGTGCGTGCGTGAAGCCATTGAAGTAGGCTATCGCAGCATCGATACGGCGCAGGCCTATGGCAATGAAGAAGGCGTAGGCAACGCCATTGCAGGCTGTGGTTTGCCGCGCGAAGAGTTATTTATCACCACGAAGATTTGGATTAGCAATTTCGGCTATGAAAAAGCGGCCAAGTCCATCGACGAATCGCTGAAGAAATTGAAGACCGATTATGTGGATTTGCTGTTGTTGCATCAGCCGTTCGGCGATTACTATGGTGCGTATCGCGCTATGGAAGATGCGTACAAGGCCGGTAAGGTGCGCGCTATCGGCGTGTCTAACTTCTATCCGGACCGCTTGATCGACATTAACCATTTCGCTGAAATCAAACCCGCCGTTAACCAGGTAGAAACGCATGTGTTCCAGCAGCAGAAGGTTGCCCAGGAATACATGAAGAAGTACGACATTCAGATTATGTCCTGGGGCCCGTTCGCTGAAGGTCGCAATGATTTCTTCAATAACGCGACGTTGAAGGCTATCGGTGAAGCGCATGGTAAGACCGGTGCGCAGGTAGCCCTTTGCTTCTTGCTCCAGAAGGATGTTGTCATCATTCCGAAGTCCGTTCATCGTGACCGCATGGAACAGAACTTCGACGTGTTCGATTTTGCATTGACTGCTGATGAAATGGCCCAAATCGAAGCGTTGGATACGGGTAAGAGCTTGTTCTTCTCCCATCAGGATCCGGCTACCGTTGAATGGTTCATGGATATTTACGACAAAATCTAAGCCTGTGCATATTGAGCATACGTATATGCAATATCCGTGGAAGTTTTTCCGAAATGTTGCTTGACTTAGACTGAGCTCCAGGTCGTATACTTAGAGCATAGAAAGTAGGAAAACATAGGCGAAAAGCCGCGGAAGGGCGTGAGTTTTATGAATCGATTAGCGATAGCAGGTACAACAGCTTTAGTGCTCGGCATTTTGGGTTTTGGCTTTGATGGTGTATCCCAAGTAGTAGCCGGCGCTACGGCAGCAGTAACCGGCACTTCGACTACAAGTAATAGTGTCAGTGCCACTAAGGACGGCGCTACGCGCTTTAAGTTCAACGTGGATGGTACGGTTTTGTATGCTGATATTACCGATAAAGCGATGGCTGCTAAGCTCGCTTCTTGCGCGCCCTTTACAGTGTCTATGGCCAATGAAGACGGGCACGTGATGCGGTATTATGCAGACTGTTCCTTAACCAGCGATAACGCTACCACTAATGGTGCGTCGGTCACGCAAGCTTCGCCAACGGTAACGGATGTGGCGGTGACCACAGCGGCGAAACCGATGGCTCAGGTTGGGGATATGCTGTATCGTCCGTCAGATAATTCGCTGGCCATTGTGTATAAGAATGGCACGCCTGTAGGCGCTGATCGCGTTGTGGGTCATATTGAAGGGGACGGCGTGTTGCTCCTCATGGATAACCCCGGTTCGTCCGTTACTGTTGATGCGGCACAGTAACCGGTATTCATCACTGCGGTTTGCATATTCAATTTCATAGAATGCGTATATACAGTGGCTGTTTCTCGGTGGTAGAAACAGCCACTATTCATTCTGTGAAACCTGTGATTACGGGATATTTATTGTACAAAGAAGATTTTCTACGTTACACTATATTCAGTAAATTAAATGTAATATCTATCCTTGCGTATATGGATTTTAGGAAAGAGGATGATACAGTCGTTATGGATTATACGAAGCGGATTTATATGTTGACGGCCATTAGCTTTTTTGTAGGCACGTCGCAGTTTGTTATTGTTGGTGTGTTAGATAAAGTAGCAGCGTCTTTAGGCGTGTCGCTAGGCACGGCGGGGCAGTTGGTAACGGCTTTTGCGCTGGCTAACGCCGTTGGCGCACCGCTACTGATGATGGGTTTATCGCGATGGACCAATCGCAAGCAGCTGTTGTTGGCCCTTGGCATCGTGTTGTTAGGTATTATTAGTACGGTTATTAGCAATTTATATGGTTTGCTTTTGTTAGGTCGTGCTTTATTGGGCATCGGCTCCGGCGTGTTCGTTGCCGCGTCGTATACGGTAGCCGGTTTATTGGCACCGCCGCACAAGCGAGCAAAGGCTATGGCCGATGTGTCCTTAGGTTTTAGCACCGCATTGGTGTTTGGCGTACCTATCGGTCGTATGTTGACGGAAATGTACAACTGGGAAGCGGTGTTCTGGCTCATCGGTGTTTTCACGGTGCTAGGTATGTTGGCCGTTGCGAAATGGATTCCGGCGAACCTGTCGGCGAAGACGGCGTCGCTTACGGAACAGCTTAGCGTGTTCAAGCAGCCTTATGTTATCGGCACCTATGTGCTGACGGTGCTCGTATTTATGGGTTTTTCGCCGGTTAATACATACATTGCCCCGATTCTGACGAATATTTTGCAAGGCAGTAGCTTAAGCATTAGTACTATGCTGTTGATCATCGGCGTGGCCAGCATGGTAGGCTCTAAATTAGGCGGTTACTTGGTTACCGTGTTCGGCGTGTATCGCGTATTGCCGGCAGCCGTAGCTTTACAGGCGGTGTTCTTGGTGGTTTTGTGGCTGTTACATGGTCTGTTGTCGGCGGCAGTAGTGTCGCTGGCTTTGTGGTCTACCTTTGCGTGGGTCTTCGGTATTACTCAAAGCATTCACGTCAGCATGATCGCACCGCACGCGTCGGGCATCATGTTGACCGTGAACAGCTCCGTTGTGCAGTTAGGCTTAGCCGTTGGCGCCATGGCTGGTGGTTATGGTATGAGCCTTGGCTCCACCAACGATTTATACATTTTGAGTATAGTCTTTGAAGTGTTGGCTATGCTTTGGGGCGCATACCTGGTGCTGCGTTTGAAGAAGACCATCGATTCGCCGGAATTGGCCAGTTAAGGTGAAATAACAAGCCTCCTCAAGTGGAGGCACTGAAGTAAGCAAACTTACGATAATGCAAAAAGAGGCTGGGCGCCGGAGCGCACAGCCTCTTTACCTTTGACGGGCTACCGTTTGGTGGCTCGTTTTTTATTTCACAGGGGAGAATTGTAAAGTTTTTGTAAAATTTAGTTGTTAGTCCTAAAAAGGCGAACTTTTTTATAATACGTCCGTCTCTTTAATCAGACCGCGTTTTTTCTTGTTTAAGTACAAGAAATAGAACGGTAAGATAACGATGATACCGCCGAGGCCCCAGATGAGCTGTTTTTCAGTAGCCTGGGCTAACATCCACAAGCTGATGATGATGGCGATAATCGGAATGGTAATACCAAAGGGGATTTTGAAAGGACGTTCTTTGTCGGCCCATTTTTTGCGGAATACGATAACCGCGATACAGGTCGGCAAGTACTGGGTGAAACGCGATACGGCGCTGATGGCAGCCAAGGTAGCAAAGCTACCGCTCCATGCGAGCAAGATGCTGATAACGGCCGTTACGACGGAAGCAACCCACGGCGTGCCCCACGCCGTACGTTTTGCCAATACGGACGGCAACATGCCATCTTCGGCTAAGGATGTACATACACGAGGGCCCATGAAGGCTTCGGCCATGTTGATACCGCCCATGGAGAGCAAGGTGCCGGCTAATACGAAATAGGTGCCCCAAGGTCCTAAGATTTGGCCGAAAGCGTGCTGTAATGGTGCGGCCTGATTAGCCAAGTCCGGACCGGTGATGCCGATGGCAATACCTAAGATTAAGAGGTACATAACTGATACGATGATCATGGTTACGATGATGGCACGAGGCAAGTTTTTCTTCGGATTTTCCATATCTTCGGCGGCTACGGCGATGGCTTCAAAGCCGGTGTAGGCGAAGAAGAGGAGCAATGCAGCGGCTGCGAAGCTACCTTCCTGGTACGTGTCGTTCGGGAATACGGGGGTAAAATTACTGCCGTTAACGAAGAAAATCCCTAACACGATGAAGGCAAATAACGGAACCAATTTAGAAATGGTAATCAAGTTGCTTAAAATCTTAGTGGCGTTAACGCCGGCAATGTTAATAGCGGTCAAACCGGCGATTAACACGGTGGCAATAATGTCTTTCATGAGCTCGCCTTTGAAGATTGGGAACGCTGCGCCTAAGGCGGTAGCGAAACCAACGGCCATAACGGCCCAGGCAATCATAACCACGAGCCATTTCAAAACGCCGACTTCAAAGCCGACGAAGCTGCCTAAGGAGTGCTTAGCATATAAGTACGGACCGCCGTTTCGGGTGAAGAACCCGGCAACTTCGGCAAAGCAAAGAGCGATACATACGGCCAACAGTGCGTCGAAGAAGAGGACGCCCATGCTGGCGGAGCCGATTAAGGCGTAGGCTTTATTCGGGAGTAGGAAAATACCGGTACCAATGATGCCGTTAATACCGAGCAAGACAATACTCCAAAAGCCAAATTTGGATTTTTTATCTGTCGTCATGTAATTCACGTCCTTTTTTTCTCATTAGCTGTCTGGTTAACAGATGCTAAAAGTCCTGTGCGGACTGATCCCCCAATGTGTAAGGCCTCGTCAAAGGTCTACTATCTAAGTGGCTTACTGCTTATTGGCAATGCAAGCGCGGATGAAATCTTCAAATAGCTTAAGGGCGTTAGCGTCAGTGCCGCTCATCATTTCAGGGTGGAACTGGTAGGTTTTAAGATACGGATAGTCAGTGGCTTCCATAGCTTCTACGGTGCCATCCTTGGCGCGACCTACAACGCGTAAGCCGGTGCCTACGTCCTTAATGGTCTGATGATGGTGGCTGTTGGTAACCCAGCTGGTTACGCCTAAGAGCTTCGCTAAATCGCTATCCGGTTCAATGTCGACGGTGTGCGTCGGCAAATCCGGACGTTGATTCTGGGAATGCTTAATGGTGCAGTTCTTGTCGTATTTCAAATCTTGGTATAACGTGCCATTGCGGTGAACGTTGACGATTTGATGACCGCGGCAAATCGCCATAATAGGGATGCCGCGCTTAGCTGCTGCATCGAGCAAGGTAAAGTCGAACTGATCGCGTTCCGGCCATACGTCGCCAATGCCTTGAAGCGGTTCTTCGCCAAAGTGCAAAGGATACACGTCGTGGCCACCGGAGAGGATTAAACCGTCTACTGCGTCTAATTGGCTAAACGTGATGTCTTTATCGGCATTAAACGGTATGATGAACGGAATGCCGCCGGCGCGAATGACGGATTGAATATAATCATCATTCACATAAGAGCGATGATAGCCGGCAAAAGCACCGTGGTCGTCAATGATGTGGTTACCGGAAATACCGATACGTGGTTTTGTCATAGAATCACCTCATTTGAAAATTATTTGTTACATTTTGACTTCAAGTTCCATTCTCAGTATAGTGTGATTTTTCGGTAAAGGCAATAGCTTATTGAGAGTGGACAGAAGAATATAGAATATTTTTTTATCATGCAAAGCATAGTAAAAAAGCATGAATTTATGCGCCCTTAGGGGTTAGGTTATCATTAAGGAGGTGTTCGGGGTACTAAGGATAGAGAAATATTGCAGTTGAGAATAACTCTCTATATAGAGAGCAAAATTGATGGAATTTCTTGCTTTAAGTTTGAGAGATAGTTTATGTCTGTGATATAATATATTGATGCTGTGATATTTTTACATATTGAGCACATATAGTTAAAGGAGCGACAACAGTGGATTACATTTTGACGTTTATGCGTGAATTTGGTTATGTGGCGATGTTTATTGCCATGGTTTTAGAAAATGCGAATATTCCGATTCCTAGTGAAGTAGTATTAGGCTTTGCCGGCTATTTAATAGCCCAAGGCGTTTTTGACATGACCACGACCATGATAGTGGCAACGTTGGCCGGTATTATAGGGTCTGTTTTATCGTATTGGATTGGCGAGCATGGCGGTCGTCCTTTACTGTTGCGCTATGGCAAATATATTTTCTTCAATGAACGCAAATTCCATATGGCCGAAAAGCTTTTTGCTAAGTACGGCGGCGCTGCCGTATTTATTGGCCGTTTGTTACCGGGCGTTCGTACGTTCATCTCCTTCCCGGCCGGTGTAGCGAAGTACCCAATGGGTAAGTTTCTTTTGTGGACTTTAATTGGGACCATTCCTTGGACGGTGCTTCTCGTATGGCTCGGTGTGAAGTTAGGTGAACATTGGCAGGATTTGATTCAGTACAATCACGAGTTCTTGATGGTGGTTGTCGCTGTCTTTGTTATTGGCGGTATTGTTCTTTGGTGGCGTTCTCGCAACAAGAAAGGCGCTGCTACAGATGACTTGGCTGACGAAGCAGTTAGCAAGTCGTCGCATTCAGACAAATAAGGAGGAGATTCACGGATGAAGTTGCATCGCCTTACCCTCGTGTTGACGGTGGTATTCTTGGCACTTTATGCTGTAGGCAATAGCTTTTTGCCTGTTACGGATCCGGTAGAATCCAACTATGCGTTGACGGCTAAGGAAATGGTTCAAAGCGGCAATTGGCTGTCGCCGCAGATTTATCATATGTATTGGTATGATAAGCCGATTATGGTGTACTGGGCCTTAGCGTTAAGCTATTCCGTATTTGGCATTACCGATTTTGCCGCTCGTTTCCCGTCAGCATTGTTTGGCGCTCTTAGCGTAGGGCTTATGTATCAGGCGGTGCGGTCTGTTTCCCAGCGACGCCTCTTGGCGTTGTGGTCGGCGCTTTTGTTAGGCACGTCGTTGGAATTTTGGATTATGGCGCGCGGCATAGTAACCGATATGATTTTGCTCTTTGCGTCGGTAGGCACGTTCTGTTACGCGTACCGCGGCATGACGGAGGGCAAGACGAAGTATATGGCGTGGGCCTATGCTTATGCCGGCTTCGGCACCTTGACGAAAGGACCGGTTGCTTTGGTGTTGCCGGGATTGTTATTCCTCGTCTTCGCTGCAGTTTCTAAATCTTGGACCATGGTGAAACGACTCTTCCCGTGGCAGGGCATTTTGGCCTTCCTTGTAGTGGCCGCCCCGTGGTATGGTTACATGTATATGGCGCACGGCCAGGATTTCGTCAATGGCTTCTTAGGCCTTAATAACGTGGTGCGCGCTACGCAGTCCGAGCATCCGCAGGCCAATCACTGGTGGTATTACTTAGCCATGTTCCCGGCCATGCTGTTGCCGTGGACCGGCGCTGTGCTATATGGCATGTGGCATTTCCGTAAACGTTGCACACCGTTTTACGTGTATGCGATGATCACCGGTTGGGGTACCATCCTGTTCTACACGTGCATGGCCACGAAGTACCCGACCTATACCTTTATTAGTTTGATTCCCTTCAGCTTCCTTGGCGCCGTTGGCGTCATCAAGCTGGTGCGCCCCGGTGCTTCTAAGAAGCTGTGGTGGTGGCTCTTGGGCCCGGCCTTCTTCTTGTGGGGGCTCTTCGCGGTAGCGTCGTTCTTCGTACCGTGGGGCTTCTGGTACTTGCTGTACGTTATCGTGGCTATCGGCATTTTAGGCGGCGTTTGGTGCTTGTGGACCGGCAAGCGTTACGTGCTCCCTGTGTTCATCGGCGCCGTTACTATGCTCATCAGTGGCGTGGTGCTCTACGAAGGCTTGGCACCGCTGGTTATCCAGCGTTCGTCCGTTACGTACTTAAGCGAAGTAGAACATTTCTCCGGCCCGTTGTACTACTACGCCGACTATGCAACGTCCTTGGTGTACTACACGGATCGACCGGTAATGCGCATTGAGGAACCGGGCAATAACAGCAGTCGTTCGTCCGCTTGGAGCGGCAAGTATACCATGCCGTCTGAGTCGGAAGCAGTAGCGGCGCAGAAAATCGCTCATGACAAGTCTATGATTATCGTGCCGAAGGGGCGCTTGGCAGGCTTTGAAAAATCGCCTATCTACCCGTTGGTACGTCAGTATTCTCGCACTGACCGCGAATACTTGTTTGTAACGAAATAACTGCTTAGTTGTGTTACTAGGCATCTTGAGCCGGCCTCCTGGGAGGTCGGCTTTTTTGAAAGTTTTTCCTGTGAAATAAGGAGCGGAACAATGGATACACAAACAGCATCGGCGAAGCGCGCCGCCGCGGAACAGTTCGTAGCGGACCTGGCCGCTTATGAAGGTAATGATGTAGTCTTTAACCCATGGCGAGACTATGATGAACGCTATGATTTGCCAGACGCACCGGCCGTGCGCCGCCAACAATTGGTGGAATACTTAGCACCGCGCTTAGGTCGTTGCCCCTATGTGGTGGTGGCCGAAGCCATCGGTTACCAAGGCGGTCGTTTCACCGGCATTGCCATTACCTGTGAGCGCATGCTCTTAGGGGTTCATCGCAGCATTCCTGCGGCAGACGTAATCCCGGTAACAGGGGCGCGCACCAGCAATCCGGACAGCGCCTACATTACGAAGGCGACGCAGCGCATGAACGGCTTCAACGAACCGACGGACACCGTAGTGTGGGAAGCCATTCGCGCCAATGGTCTTGATCCGTACGAAGTGCTCTTGTGGAATATTTTTCCTTTCCATCCCCATAAGGCAGGCGAAGCCTTGTCTAACCGGACGCCTACGCCGGATGAGCTACAAAAAGGGTGGGCCTTCACGGAACAACTGCTCGCTTTAAACGGTAAAGCTCAGGTTTTGGCTGTAGGTCGTAAGGCGGCAGATACGCTGGCTATGTTTAACGTAGAAGCAACAGCGCTGCGACATCCCGCTAATGGCGGTGCCAATCAGTATCGCCAGGAATTTGCCACCGTAGTAAGCAAAAGCAAGTAATGACACTGGTAGCGGTAATAGAGGTAGTGAATCCATGCCGTAAACAGAACAATATAATGCTAAAAACGAGTGAGAGTCATAGTTGATATTGGCTCTCACTCTTTGCGTTATATCGAAGATTATGGTATACTGTACGTAACATACTTGTTCGGCTTAAGATTTTCCGTACATCGGATTCGGCGTTGGATGCTCAACGTAAGACGAAATCCGCAGAGAAAATCGACTTTACAGGTGCCTTACATGCGATGGCATGTAGCGTATACGGCACAATAGGCTCGTTCAACGAGAACGGCCTTTTCTTTTGGTGACGTGATTTTGATATATGAGTGCATTATTTCACAAAAGACAGTATCAGTGTATCTTTAAGTAGGTAACACGGCGACTACTGTGGGAATAGTCCGTACAGTTTTTGTGAAGTTTGCCTTGCCGCCGCGAGCGGGTTCACCAGTCTAAACATCCGTATATTCGAAGGCTCCCGGTAAAGTGTGACGAGTACTATAACGCAAAGTGATGCGAGTAGATTCATAGTAAAGGTACAGATAACACAGGAGGCATATTTTGGATATAAAGACAATTGAACAATTGGAAAATGCAGCACCGACGGCTGTTGCTGAAGGTAAGACTACCCGTCGTGCTCCGCGCCGCAAGGAAGGCGCTACTACGCAGAACGCTACGAAGGCCGAAGGAACGGCCGCTAGCGGTACGCAGACACATCATCGTCGCACTCGTACGAATAATAACGGCGAAGGTCGCACTACGACGCGCCGCACTTCTAATCGCACTAACGCTAACGGCGAAAAAGCCGCTACGAAAACGAGTGCTACGAAAACGACTGGCACGAAAACTGCCGGCACTAAGACAGCAGCTGCTAAAACAGGCACTCGCACCGGTCGTACCGGTACAGGCCGCACGAACCGCAATGTAGCAGCGCGCAAGGATGGCGAAACAGCTACCCGCGCAGCTCATGCAGAACAGCATCGCGCTCATCACAACACGACGAAGGCCGAAGATGCTAAAGGCGGCAAGAAAGCTAAGCTCATGATTATTCCGTTGGGCGGCCTTGGCGAAATCGGTAAGAATATGACCGTATTCCAGTACGGCGACGACATTATCGTCCTCGATGCTGGCTTAGCCTTCCCGGATAGCGACATGTTCGGTGTAGATATTGTTATTCCGGACATGAGCTACTTAATCGAAAACAAAGACAAGGTTCGCGCCGTTGTTATCACCCATGGTCACGAAGACCATATCGGTTCCTTGGCATACTTGCTCAAGGAAATTCCGGTGCCGGTATACGCAACAAACTTGGTATGCGGCCTTATTGAAGGTAAATTAAAAGAAAACCGCATTAGCGGTACGAAGCTGAACGTCGTTAAGGCTGGCGATGAATTCAAAATCGGCGCCTTCACGGTGGGCTTCATTCAGACGAACCACTCCATTCCGGATGCGTGCGCTATTTACTTGACCACACCGGTTGGTACCGTGGTTCACACCGGTGACTTCAAGGTTGACCAGACGCCGGTTGACGGTAAATTGATGGACGTTCACAAATTTGCCGAATTGGGCAATAAAGGTGTATTGGCGTTGATGTCTGACTCTACGAACGTAGAAAAACCGGGCTTCACCCCGTCCGAAAGCACCGTAGGTCCTGCTTTACTTCGTGCTGTTGGCGAAGCAAAGGGGCGCGTTGTATTGGCTACGTTCGCATCGAATGTATCTCGTATTCAGCAGGCTATCGACGCTGCCGTAGCGTTCAAACGCAAGGTTATCGTGTTGGGCCGCAGCATGGTTAACGTAACGGAAATCGCTCAGGAACGCGGTTACCTCCACGTACCGGAAGGGACCATTATCGAAGCTGATGAAATGAATCGCTACCGCGATGATCAGCTCATGGTGCTCACTACCGGTAGCCAGGGCGAACCGATGGCCGGCTTGTCTCGTATGGCGACGAACAACCATCGCACCGTAGAAATTACGCCGAACGACACGGTTATTATTTCTGCAACGCCGATTCCGGGTAACGAAGCGGCTGTTGGTAAGACCATCGATAACTTGCTCCGCTTAGGTGCTGACGTTATCTATGGTCGTGACCGTGGCATCCACGTTTCCGGTCATGGTAGCCAGGAAGATTTGAAGACCATGTTGAACTTGGTTCGTCCGAAGTTCTTCATCCCGGTTCACGGCGAATACCGCATGTTGAAACGTCATGGTGAATTGGCTGTATCCATGGGCATTGTAAAACCGAACCATGTATTGGTTGGCGACAATGGTCAGATTTTCGAATTCACGAGCCGCACCGGTCGCAAGGGCGGTCACGTAACGGCCGGTAAAGTCTTCGTTGACGGCTTAGGCGTTGGTGACGTTGGTAACATCGTTATCCGCGATCGTCAGCAGTTGGCGCAGGAAGGCATGGTTATCGTCGTAATGGCTATGGACCGCGCTAGTGGTCGTATGGTATCCGGCCCGGATGTAGTATCTCGTGGTTTCGTATACGTACGCGACGCAGAAGACCTGATGAAAGAAGCGCAGCATCGCATTGAACAGGTTATTGAAAAGTGCGAAGCTACCCATATGAAGGATTGGGCTACCATTAAGACGCAGGTGCGCGACACCTTAGGCAAGTTCCTCTTTGAAAAGACGCGCCGTCGTCCGATGATTTTGCCTATCATTCAAGATGTATAACTATAGGAATTTAGCGCGAATATGATATAATATAGGCATGTGGCTTCGGCCATGTGCCTATTTTTTCAAAAACCTTACAAATTGGAGTGAATCTATGAATTTTACAAATACGCGGGCCGTGGTAGAAACGGGTTTCATATCCGCACTCGTTATGGTGTTTGTGTTTCTCGGTTCCAGTTTTCCGTTAATGGGTCCGTTGGCGACGGTGTTAATGCCGGCTACGCTACTGGTGTTAGGCTTGCGGCGCGGTGTGCGCTGGAGCGTACTTTCACTGGTGACGGTGCTGTTTATGACGGCGGTGTTGATTTCACCGTGGGCGGTACTGGTCATCGCTGTGTTTGGCTGCATCGGCATTTTGCCGGTAGTAGGCTATGAACGCGGTTGGTCTACCGGCAAGCGGCTCATCATACCGGCTATTGTAGGGACCATCTTGATACCCTTTATATTCTGGCTCAGTGCTTGGGCGGCGAATATGGATGTTATCGGTTTACTGCAGCAAACGGAAGCAACCTTTTACGATCAATTGAAGACAAGCTACGAAGCACAAGGCGTATCGAGCGCTGAAATTGCCCAGGTCTTGCAGTATTGGCAGGCTGTGGTGACGCAGATGAAGCAAATGCTCGTGGCCGGCTTATTTGCCTCCATGGTGGCCATCACCTATTTGACGATTTGGGTGGCGGGCATCATTTCACGGCGAACGGGCGGCGTAGCCTTTCCGGTGCCTACCATTTCCGAGTGGCGCGTGCCGATTTGGGCAGTGGCTCTTTTGTGCTTAGGCATTATCTTCCCCTACGCATCGCAGCGTTGGGCCATTCCGTACCTTGATGTTATCGGTATGAACTGCTATGCCTTGGGTATTTACATGACTGCTGTGCAGGGCCTTGCGTGCTTGTGGGTTATATTGGGGTCGTTCCGGATAATGGGGACGATTCGTTGGATTCTCATACTCCTTGGTGTGTTATATACGCCGATACTGGTTGGTCTTGGCGTTATAGATCTGTTAATTGACTGCCGCCGTCGATTTGCGCGACGGGACAATACGAACTGATACGGATTGAGGCGGAGAACGTTATGAAGAAGAGTTACAGTAGATACGGTACGCTGGAGCGCACGGCCTTGCTGGTTATCATCGTGCTTTTGCTGATGATTGCCTATCTTAATGCGGTGCTCGCTTTATTCGGCTTCCTGTTTGCCGTGGCGGCGTATCTGTACAATCACAAAGCGGTAGAACATCAACGACGATTGATGTATGCGCAATTTGACCGCTTGGCAAAGGGGATTACGCAAGCATCCAGCTTTGCGTTGCAGAATTTGCCAACGGGGATGGTCATCATCGACAGTAAGGCACATGTTTGCTGGTGCAATAGTGTATTCCGTGATTGGATGCCGCAGGACCCGGATAAGACACAGCGCTTGAATGGCTTTATCCCGGGACTTCGTTTGGACAAGCTTTGGGGCAAATCCGGTTTCTTTAATGAACGCATTGAAGATCGGTATTATCGTGTAATTTACAAATTTATCGACGATTCGGTGTATCGCGATACGGATATTGAAAATCCCGGCGAATCGTATATGGCCTTTTACTTTGATGATATTACGGAATCGGAATTACTTCGTCATGAAGCGGAAGCGGCTGCGCCGGTTTTTGGCTTCCTTATGATGGATAACATCGAAGATGTGACGAAGGGCTTAAGCGACGTTGATTATACCAACCTTTGGGCTGAAATCAACAACGCCATTGTAGAGGAAATCGACCGTTACGACGGTTTTATTCGTAACTATACGGAAGATTCGTACATTTTCTGCGTTTCCAAGGAAGCGCTCAATGATATGATTGCCCATAACTTTCCGATTTTGGCGAAGGTTCACAACATTCCTACGAGCCGTCGTATTCCGGCCACCATCAGTATTGGTATGGCCGTTGGGGAAGCATCCATTAAAGAACAGTCGGAACGGGCTCGTTCCGGTTTGGAACTGGCCTTAGGCCGCGGTGGCGACCAGGCCGGTGTCTATATTGGTGAAGAGCTGAAGTTCTTCGGTGGTAAGACCCAAGGTGCTGAAAAGAACACCCGTGTTCGCGCTCGTGTTGTGGCACAGGCTATCAAGGAATTGATGGATGATGCGGCTAACGTTATCGTCATGGGTCACGAACGAGAAGATTATGACAGCATCGGTGGTGCTATCGGCGTAGCGGCTATGGCTCGTGCGGCGGGCAAGCCGGTTCACATTGCCGTTAGTGACCAAACTATGGCCATTAAGAAATTATCTGATTTATTCCCGAATGATCCGGACTTCAATAGTTTGCTCATTTCACCGCAAGCAGCGGAGGAATTTGTAACGGAAGGGACTTTGGTATTCGTAGTGGATGTCCATCGTCCTGATATGGTAGCCGCGCCGAAGGCGTTGCAGCTGTCGAAGCGTCGCGTCGTTATCGACCACCATCGCCGGGCGTCCGATTTTATCGAAAAGCCGCTGTTAACCTATTTGGAACCGGCTGCGTCGTCTACCAGTGAATTGGTAACGGAATTGATTCAGTATTTCGCGGATCCCATTTCCTTGGATACGATTGAAGCCAGTGCGCTTTATGCCGGTATCGTAGTGGACACGAAGAACTTTGCAATTCAGACCGGGTCGCGTACCTTTGATGCGGCATCGTTCTTGCGTCGTTCCGGTGCAGATTTGACCATTGTGCGTCATCTCTTTATGGATAGCTTTGACAGCATGCAGGTTCGCGCGAAGATGATAGCTGATGCGGAACTCTTTAATGGCATGGCCTTTACGCGTTGTCCGGATGGTGTTAAGAATGCTACGATTTTGTCGGCTCAAACGGCAGATATTTTGATTACTATTGAAGGTGTAGAAGCAAGCTTTGTTATCTACAAATTGCCGGATAATGTAATCGGCGTCAGCGCGCGGTCGCAAGGCGCCATGAATGTACAGCTTGTAATGGAAGCGTTGGGCGGTGGCGGTCATCGTACAGTGGCCGGCGCACAGCTCCACGATATGGATATGGACGTTGCGATGATAGCGGTTAAACGGGCCGCTAACGACGCAGCGGAACAGATGAAGAAGGAGGAAGCAGAAGCATGAAAGTAATTTTGCTGGAAGATGTTAAAAAAGTTGGTAAGAAGGGTGAAATCATTGAGGTTAGCGAAGGCTATGGCCGCAATGTGTTGATTAAAAAGGGTCAGGCTTTGGAAGGAACGCCTTCGAATTTGAACAATGCTAAGCAGAAACAGGCTTCGCAGGCTCATAAGAAACAGGTAGACAACGACGAAGCTAAGATTTTGGCTAGCCAGTTGGCAAAAGTATCCGTTATGATTCCGGTTAAAACCGGTGAAGGCGGTCGTGTTTTCGGTTCTATTACCGGTAAAGATATTTCCGACGCCTTGGCTTCTCAGGTTGGCGTAACCGTTGATAAGAAGAAAATCGAGTTGAAAGACCCGATTAAAACGCCGGGCACTCACGATGTAGTAATCCGCGTGCATCCGGAAATTACGACTACTATTAAGGTAGAAGTCGTAGCTGACTAATATCACTGAGGTTATAGGCCAAGTTTGGCTGTAACTGTGGTGAGGCTGTTAATTTCACAAGCTTTTGGATAGCAGGTACAAGCACCCGCATTCCCGAATGACGGGGCGGGTGCTTTTTGATAGTAGAGGAGTTTGAACATGTCGGAAGCACGTATACCACCTCATAACCTAGAGGCGGAACGAGCCGTGTTGGGCGCTTTGCTCACCGGTAGCGATGTATATGACAGTATTAGTACGATTGTGAACCGCGACGATTTTTATCGCGACGGGCATCGCGTGATTTATGAAGCGCTGCAGAACATTATCCACGCCAATCGCCGTGCCGATTTCGTGTTGCTCACGGAAGAGCTGACGCGCATGAATAAGCTGGAGGCGGTAGGCGGCATTGCGTATATTACGTCCTTGGCCAATGATTCGTCGGCATCGTATAACGTGGAGGAGCACGCCCGCATTATTAGCGAAAAGGCACAGCTTCGTCGCCTTATCGATGCAGGCAACAAAATTGTGGGCATGAGTTATGCTGGCGAGGAAGAAGCACAGTCCATTATCAACGAAGCGGAGCAGATGGTGCTCAGCGTCAGCGGTCAGATTAAGGCGGACAGCACGTTTACGCCTATTGGCCTCGTCGCTGAAATGACTATCAACCGTCTCGGTGAGTTGCAGAATTATGGCGACGCCCTTACCGGTTTGTCTACCGGTTTCCGCGATTTGGATGAAGTGACCAACGGTTTGCAGCGGTCGGACCTTATCCTCGTGGCGGCTCGTCCGTCCATGGGTAAAACGGCGTTTACGCTGAATATTGCGCAGAATGTGGCTATCCGTCAGGATAAATCCGTAGCGTTTTTCTCTCTAGAAATGTCAAAGGAGCAGTTGGTAGGTCGTATTTTGTCGTCCGTATCGGAAGTTAGCTCCGAAAAGCTCCGCACCGGTCAGTTGCAGACCGACGATTGGACGCGTTTGGCGAAGGCTATGGAAGTGATGGGCAAGGCGCCTTTGTATATTGACGATACGCCGGGCCTGACGACCCAGGAAATGCGCTCCAAGCTGCGCCGCCTCAAGGTAGAGCACGGCCTTGATCTTATCATCGTCGACTATGTGCAGTTGATGCAGGGCCGCAGCTCCGGCAATTCGGACAATCGCCAGCAGGAAATTTCGGAAATTTCCCGTAACCTGAAGTTGATTGCCCGTGAAATGAACGTCCCCCTCATTGCGCTTTCGCAGTTGAGCCGCGGCGTTGAAAGCCGTACCGATAAGCGCCCAATCCTGAGTGACCTTCGTGAATCCGGGTCTTTGGAACAGGATGCGGATATTGTTGCGTTCTTGTACCGCGATAAATATTACAATGAAAACAGTGAAAAAGGCGACATTACAGAAGTCATCATCCGTAAGCATCGTAATGGTGCGTTGAAGACCGTTGAACTCATGTTCCAAGGCGAGTTGACACGTTTCCGCGACGTAAGCTATCGGAACGAGCCGAAGTAATAGTCCCTATATTATATATACAGTGTAGTTTTGAAAATGTGCAGTTTGCCGTGTAGTTGGAGTACGCGTTTGTTCGTAATAGATTGTGCAATGGGTTTATAGAGAGGAGGATTTCTATGAAACGTTGGCAGAAATTGATGATTACAAGCGGTCTTTGTGTCGGTTTGCTGGGCATGCCGGCTGTAGTGGCGCCGTCTGCTACGGCAGTGCAGGCACTATCGCCCTTTGAAGCCTTGGCTAGTGGCGCTGTGGCTATGGTGTATGTAAGTAAGCAGCTCAATAAGATGGATAGTTCGACCGAAGGGCAGAATCAAAGCCTGGAGAGTACGAAGGCGAAGACCGGTTACTACGATAATGTGGCGTACCAAGAGCGGGCACAACGCATTTTAGCTAGCCTGGAGCAATCGAAGCTGGTAAAGCGCAAGCCTTATAGGGTATATGTCAATCCGGACACCGATTTCAATGCGTTTATGACCATTGGCCGTGTTATGTCGGTTAATAAAGGCACCATGGATGCCCTTGATGATGATTCGTTAGCGTATGTTATGAGTCATGAGCTGGGCCACGGGGAGCACAAGGATGTTATTGACGGCTTGAAGAAGTCCGTTGGCGTGTCTACCGCTATTAGTGTGGCTACGGCCGGTGCCGGTGATGCGTCTGTATTGCTTGGTAATATCGTCGGCAACTATTTGGATAATCAGGTGTTTACCATGAGTCAGGAAAAGAATGCCGATGAGTTTGGCTTCAAGCTTTTTACTGATGCAGGCTATAACCCTGGCGCAGCCGCTGTGGCTATGGCGGTTATTAAGCAAAAGTATGGTGATTTGTACAATGACGGCTTTACGCAGGTGGTAGCGCCGAATAATCATCCCAAAACGTCAAATCGTATTACCGATAATTTGACGCGACTCTATGAATACTCCGGTAAAGTGGTGTCGGTAGATGGCGCTACAGTTTACATTAAGAAGAAACCGGTTTACACAGGAACGGCGGCTGGTATGTACACAGCTGAAATGAGAGCCTATTTAGTGGCCGGAAAATTGGCCAAATTGTATCATGATAAAGCGAATGGTCAAGCTCGCGCAGTAAGCAATACCGTTGTAATGAATGGTGTTACCTTGGTAACTCTTCCTACAAACGCGGACTCTTTACGCATGGCAGAGGCCATAAATTCAATTTCTTAGTCCAAGGTCGGCAAAAATTACAAGTAAGCATAATAAAAATTCATAGGTTGAAAACCCTTGTAAACATTGGTCTCTTTCCTATGGAATACCGTCAGTTTAACGTCAAAAAACAATTTCCTATGCGGATTTAGTAATGCTTTTAAGCCATTTAATTCATATCTTCTATTTATCATTAAGTGGCACTATGCTATAATGAACTTGCATTCAAACGGGAGTAGGTGTTAGAGACAGTGACATAAAAACGTCAAATTCGTTTTTTAAACTGTCGAAGCGCCTATGACAGGATCTGTATTTTGGAAAAGAGGTTTAAAAATGGGATACGTAAATTTCTCTTATGACCAGTTGGACAAGTTTGTAACGGATGCATTCGTAAAATTCGGTTTCTCCGATAGCGATGCAAAAATCATCAAAGACGTTTTGTTGATGTCTGACTTGTATGGCATCGAAAGCCATGGCATGCAGCGCTTGGTTCGTTACCACAAAGGTATCGAAAAAGGCACGATCATCGTAGAAGCTAAACCGGAAGTAGTTTTCGAAACTCCGGTATCCGCAGTTATCGACGGTCATGACGCTATGGGTCAGTTGAACGGTCACTATGCTATGGAATTGGCTATAAAAAAAGCTAAAGAAAACGGCGTAGGTATCGTATCTGTACGTAACTCTAACCACTATGGTATCGCTGGTTACTATGCAAAAATGGCAGTTAACGAAGGCTTAATCGGCTTCTCCTGCACGAACTCCGAAGCTATCATGGTTCCGACTTTCGGCCGCAAAGCTATGTTGGGTTCCAACCCGCAGGCATGGGCAGCTCCTGCTGATCCGTACGATTTCTTCTTCGATGCATCCACTACAGTAGTAACTCGTGGTAAACTCGAAATGTACAACAAATTGGGCAAACCGTTACCGGACGGCTGGGCATTGGATAAGAACGGTAATCCGTCCACTGATGCAGCTGACGTTTTGGCTAACATCTCCGCACACGTTGGCGGCGGTATCATGCCTTTAGGTGGCAGCACTGAAAAATTAGGCTCTCACAAAGGTTATGGTAACGGCATGGTTGTAGAATTGTTCGCAGCTATCTTGTCCTTAGGTGGTACTTCCAACAAATGTATGGTTGGCGGTAAATCCCACATTTCTCATGGCTTCATGGCTATTAACCCGGCATTCTTCGGCGACGCTGACGCTATTAAGAAACACTTGTCCACTTACTTACAGGAATTACGTGAAGCTCCTAAAGCTGAAGGTCATGATCGTATTTATACTCATGGCGAAAAAGAAATGGCAGCTATCAAAGACCGCATGGAAAACGGTATCCCTGTAATTGATAAGACTATGACCGAAGTATATGAATTGGCTCAGTACTTAGGCATGGACTTCAGCAAATACTTCGGCGATTACAAACCGCCGGTAGCAGGTGCTAAGAGCGGTTATTAATTCGCTAACCCATAGAACCTAATGCGGATTAACGAACGGAAGGCAAGATTTAGATTCGCAACTGAATAGGTGTTGATAATTTCGACAATGCTCTTACTGAACAGAGTTTTGAAACAGTCAGTCATGCGGTCGATCGAGTCCTCACGTAAAAAGAAGGGGAAATCCAATGATTTTGAGATTTCCCCTATCTTTTTAACCATTTGGATGAAAAAAAGTAATAAAAGGCTTGAAAAATTCGAAATTTTTGACTTCAAGTTATTTTATAGTTTTAAGTAATTGTCTTAAAATTTTTATGAAAGTTGTTTTTATGCTCGATGCGTAGCAAGAAAGGATGATTTTAAAGATGAGTGTTATTCTTGCATTACTGCCTATCTTATGGCTCATTGTGGCACTGGCAGTGCTTAAAGTTCCCGCTTGGAAAGCCTGCACCGCTGCTGCTGTTCTTTCTTTCATTATCGCTGTTGTTCCCTACGGCCAGAGTTCCGGTATTATGTTATCCGGTGCCTTAGAAGGTGCTGCTCTTGCTATTTGGCCTATTTTGCTTGTTATTACCGCTGCAATCTTTGCATACAACTTGGTAGTACATACAAAAGCTATGGAAACGATTAAAGCCATGTTGTCCTCTGTAACCAGCGATATGCGTTTACTCGCATTGCTCTTAGCTTGGGGCTTTGGCGCATTCATGGAAGGGATGGCTGGTTTTGGTACCGCCGTTGCTATTCCGGCTGCTATGATGGTAGGCGTAGGTTTCGACCCATTTAAATCTATTTTGGCTTGCTTGGTAGCTAACTCCGTACCGACAACCTTCGGTTCTATCGCAATTCCGACAACGACGTTGGGTTCCTTGACCGGCTTGGATTTGGTAAGCTTAGGTACTAATATTTCTTTGCAATTATTTATTTTAAACGTAGTAACCCCGTTGTTCGTTGTTGCCATTATCGGTGGCGGTGTGAAAGCCTTGAAAGGCGTATTCATTCCGACAATCATTGCTGGTTTGGCATTGGCTATTCCGGAATTATTCATCAACAAATTTGTTGGTCCTGAATTGTCTGTAATCGTAAGTTCCGTTATCATCATGGCTGCTATTGGCGTATGTGCTAAAATTATGCCGCCGAAGGATCCGGAATTCGAATTCAAATCTGATGCTAAGGCTGTATCCGGTAGCGAAGGTTTAGTAGCTGCTATGCCGTTCATCTTGATCTTCGTATTATTGTTGTTAACTTCCAAATTGGTACCGGCTATCAACGGCCCGTTGAGTTCTATTAAAACGTCCGTGCCGATTTATGTTGGCCCGAACGCTAAACCGTACACCTTCGTATGGATTGCAACTCCTGGTATCATGATTTTCTTATCTGCCTTCATCGGTGGTGCTATTCAGAAAGCCGGCTTAGGTGAAATGCTCGGCGTTTTGGGTAAAACCTTTAAAGGCTTGAAATTCACGTACATCACGATTATCGCCGTAGTTGTTACCGCTAAGATCATGACCTACTCTGGCATGACTGGTAACATCGCTGATGGTTTGGTTGCTGCTACCGGTAATTTCTACCCGGCCTTCGCTCCGTTGATTGGTGCTTTGGGCGCGTTCTTGACTGGTTCCGGTACGAACTCCAACGTATTGTTTGGCCCATTGCAGACCGCCGCTGCTCACAAATTAGTGCCTGGTACTAGCGACTTGGCTATGTGGTTGGCAGCTTCTGGTTCTGGTGCAACCGGTATTGGTAAAATGTTCTCCCCGCAGAGTATTGCAATTGCAGTAGGCGCTGTTGCTCCGGCATTGAAAGAATACATTGCTGAAAACAAAATTGACCCGGCAAAAGCAAAAGAAATGGAAGAAAGCATTGAACCGAGCTCCATTATGCGTCACGTTTTGAAATACTTCATCCTCTACATCATCGTTGCCGGCTTAATCTGCTACTTCAACGTTGGTCGTGGCTTGTTCTAATCGGAAACGGTACACTAAACGACGCAACGCTTCCCTAAAGGTGAAGCATTAAGAATAAAACTAAACACCCCGCATCCTGTGTGTAGCGCCACAGGATGCGGGGTGTTTTTGTTGTGCTATAGAGTTGTTAGCCGTTAGCGTTGAAGTACGGCTTACTGTTTTGCCAGTAGTTCCGTTAAATCCTGAATATCTTTAGCGGTGGAACCACAGCAGGCGCCAATCCAACGGGCACCGGCATTGAGCCAATCTGTAAGGTTTGCTTCGAAGTGGTGACGAAGTGTAGTTTTATGGTCCCAGGTTTTCGTTATCGGGTCATAGGTAGCGCCGCCATTAGGATATACGACTAAGGGTTTGGTAGCTTTAGGTGCTAGGTTTTGTAAGGCACCGGTTACTAGATCCGGCTTAACACAGTTAATGCCATAAGCCAGTACATGGGGCGCTGTTTCTAAGAAAGCTTGTACGTCGGTAAAGGGTGTACCGTCGCTAATGTGGGCTTCATCCTGTAAGGTACAGCTTACATACACTGCGCAGTTAGGTAACGTTGCGGTGTAGTTGGCTAAGGCTTTGATTTCATCAAAGTTAGGCATGGTTTCTAAGGCTAAGACATCGGCACCGGCTCCTAATAAAGTTTTGATGCGCGCTTCGTGGAACTTGACGTAGTCTGCCTCCGGCAGATTGTAATCACCGCGGTATTCGGCACCGTTCGCAAGGTACGCACCGTAAGGGCCTACAGATCCGGCAATCCAAAGCGGTTCCGTAACACCTTCGCTTTGTACTTTTTCACGGGCTTTAGCGGCTAAGCGCACCGTATCGCTAATAGCTTTGATGGCGTCTGCTTCGGTATAGCCATTATCCAAGAAGCCTTGGAGGGCTCCTTGGTAGCTAGCAGTAATGGTAATATTGGCACCGGCTTTGAAATAGTCATAGTGTACTTTTTCGATTAATTCCGGTTTCTCTTTGATGACCTTAGCTGTCCAAAGCGGATGATTGAGGTCTGCTCCTAACGCTTCAAGGGGCGTTGACATAGAGCCATCTAATTTTAGAAGTGTTTTATTAGCTACGGCTGTTTGTAAGCTCGTAGGATTCGGCATGAAGCTCACCCTTTCCTTTGAAGAAGAACTGGTAGTATAAGAAACACAAAATGGAGAACGGCAAGCCGATGTAGATGGCGATGCGCTGGTTCGGGTCGAAGAAGATGCCTACGATGGATACGAGGCACAGGATGATAACGGCCCACGGCACCACCGGATACCACGGCGTTACGAAGCCAAGCTCAGAAAGCTGACCGCCATTTTTGAGATAGTGACGGCGGAAGTTGAGCTGTGCCCAGCCGATGATAAGCCATACGGCTACAACAGCAAAACCGGAAATAGATACTAAGGCAAGGTATACGGTTTCCGGCGCGTACACCGATGAGAAGAGGGCCAAGAAGCCGCCTAAGGTGGTGAACAACAAGCCGTAAATGGGAAGACCGTTTTTGCTGAGCTTAGCGAACTGGTGGGGCAAGGTGCCTTTGTCGGCTAAGGACCACAGCATACGGGATGCCGCGTAAAGACCGGAGTTGGCACCGGATAATACGGTGACGATTAAGATGAAATTCATCACGTCGGCTACGTAAGGAATGCCGAAGTTTTGCAATACGGTTACGAAGGGACTTTCGGAAAGGCCCGCCGTTTCCTGCGGTAGCAAGGCACCGAGAACGATGATGGTGCCGATGAAGAGCACGATTAAGGTAATCAAGGTCTGGACGATAGCCTTCGGCACATCGCGGCGCGGATTATCTGATTCGCCGGCAGCGACGGAGATTAATTCCGTGCCGGAGAAGGCGAAGTTAGCGGACAATACAACGAGTAATACGGCACCGATGCCTTCCGGGAAGAGGCCATTTTTAGTAAATTCACTGAAATACGGCGCTACGCCGGTATTGCCGTAAGGCACGAAGCCGAAGACGCCGGCAAAGCCGATGATGAGGAAGGCCACGATGGCCACAACCTTAATAAGGGACATCCAAAATTCGCTGGTGGAGAAGATTTTTAAGTTAATAACGTTTAAGGCTAAGGTCAACACAGCGAAGAAAAGCGCCCAAATCCAAGTGGGGATAGTAGGAAACCAGTGCTGGCACAGAAGGCCAAGGGTTATAAACTGCGATCCTAAGGCAACGGTCCAAGTCAGCCAATACAGCCAGGCTACGACGAAGCCGACGCCGGGGTGAATGTATTTGGCCGCATAGGTGTGGAACGCGCCGGTGTTCGGTTCGTGCACCGTTAATTCGCCAAGGCAGAGCATGACGAGACATACTAATACAGCGCCAATGGCGTAAGCCAAGATGGTACCAACTGCGCCGGCAGACTGAATCAAATAGCCGGTGCTCAAGAAAATCCCGGTGCCGATAACACCGCCTAAGGAGAGCATAATCATATGCTTCTTCTCTAATTCTTTTACAAAGTTATCTTTCAAATGCAGTCCCTCTCTTTCTCAATACAGGCCAAGCTTTGTGTAAGCTTGGCGTCCACGAAGTGGTCCTCTCAACTACCAACTCGTGGACAAAAACGTTGAAAATGTTCTCTCTCTAATTCAACAGATTGTTGCTATTATAACAAAGATAAATGGTAAAAAGCGAGGTACAATGTGCCTTTGAAGTATATGTATTAACAACAGTTGGCTATAGGTAAAATCTATAGTCAGATATAAAAGCACATTGCGTGGGAAATGGCTTGGCGCCTAGCTTTTTTAGGCGTTTAGACCATCGGCGACGAGGCTGTTGCAAATGCACTGGATTTTACCGAGTTAAGTAAGTATAATACTAAGATACAAGCGTATAGTCGCAGCAGCAATACGTTGAGAGAACGACTTATGGAGAGAGAAAAAGCGTCGCCCAGTAGTAGCAACGCTTAGCGTAAAAAGGAGTGATATACATGGCAGTACGTCGGATGAATTCAGTATGTCCTTACGATTGCCCTGACGCGTGTGGTCTTATCGCCATTGCCAATGATAATCGCATTGTGCAGGTTATTGGCAATCCGGACCATGCTTTTACGAGAGGAACCTTGTGCCCGAAGATGGTGCACTATGAAGATACGGTCCATTCACCGGACCGCTTGACGACACCGTTAAAGCGGGTCGGTAAAAAAGGAGAAGGCAAATTCGAACCCATTACGTGGGACGAAGCCATCTCCACCATTGCGAAGAAGTTCAAGGAAACGGCGGCGCAGTACGGCGGCGAAAGCATCATGCCTTATTCTTATGCAGGGACTATGGGCTTTATCCAAAAGTCCGCCGGGGATCCGCTCTTTGCTCGTATTGGTGCCACCCGCCAGGACCGCGGTATTTGCTCGCCGGCGAAGAGCTATGGCTGGGCCGCTTTGATGGGTGGTAGCGCCGGCACCAAGCCGCAGGAAGCGCAGTATAGTGATTTCATCATCTTGTGGAGCCTTAATGCGGTGGCCACGGATATTCATATTTGGCAGGACGTGTACCGCGCCCGCGACAATGGCGCGAAGGTGTGGGTTATCGACACGCACCGCACGGCGACGTACTTAAGTGCCGACGAAACGGTAACTGTAAAGCCCGGCAGTGATGGCGCATTGGCGTTAGGCCTTATCCATATTATGGAACGTGACGGCTTAACCGATAAGGAATTCATCGCCGAACACGTAAGCGGCTACGATAAGCTCAAAGCCACCTTAGGTGATTATACGCCGGAAAAGGTATCTGAAATAACAGGCGTCTCCGTAGAACGCCTTACGGAATTAGCCCATGCATACGCTAAGGCACGGGCACCGTTCATTCGCTTAGGCAGTGGTTTGTCGCGCTATGGCAACGGCGCTATGACTGTGCGCTGCGTGGCGTGCTTGCCGGCTGTAGTGGGCGCTTACAAGGAAAAAGGCGGCGGCTTCTTAGGCAGTACCGGTAATATTAGTTTTATTAGCAACAAGATTATGAGCTGGGCCTCCCATGGCAAAACGGACACGCGCTTAGTGCCTATGATTAAGCTGGGGGAAGCGCTGACCAATGAAGCGGACGACAAGATTCGTTGCCTTTATGTGTACTCGTCAAATCCGGCCATTACGTCACCGAACCAGAACTTAGTGCGCAAAGGCTTAGCACGGGAAGACCTTTTCTTAGTGGTTCATGAACGGTTTATGACGGATACGGCGAAGTACGCGGACATCGTGTTGCCGGCCACCACATCCTTAGAACACAGCGATATTTATAGCTCCTATGGTCATTATTCCTTAGGCATTGGCTATAAGGTTATAGACCCCATCGGGGAAAGCAAGTCTAACTGGGATACCATTCGCCTCTTAGCGAAAGCTATGGGCTATGACGATCCGTTTTTCGACAGAACCGAAGAAGACTTAATCGATGAAATCGTAGCGACGGCGCCGCGCTTAACCGATGAGGAACGAAAACGCCTCTTGGCGACGGAGCCGGTCGAAATGGAATTGCCGGAAGACTATAAGCTGCAGTACGATACGCCGTCCGGCAAGATTGAAATGTACAATCCGAAGGAATCGGAACCGTTGCCGCGCTACTTCCCACCGTATGGCGATGATGCGGAATTATGGCTCATTAACAGTCCTGACGTGCGCATTCTCGACTCGTCCTTCAATGAACGAAACTTCGACGACGACACGCCGAAAATGGCGGCATGGCTCAATCCAAAAGAAGCGGCAGCCAAGAATTTGAAGGAAGGGCAAACCATCGAGCTTAGCAATGTACGCGGTAAAGTGCGCCTGCCCTTATACATCGATGAAGGGGTAGCACCGGGTACGGTTGTGTCCTACGGCGTATGGTGGCAAAAGTATTCATCCGATGCGAATGTAAGTATCAATGCGTTGACGGCATCGCGCCCTACCGATTGTGCTTGGGGTAGTACTTTTTATGATGTAAAAGTTAACATTCGGCCTGTAGGCGACGCAGAGTAGTAGGTTTTTTCTATAACAAATACATGAATACAGTCTATAGCGATGTGTGTGAAATTATTTCACATACATCGCTATTTTATATGGCTGAATCTATACCACCGTCCTAGAGCGGGACTTTATTTCATCAGAAAATTTAATGAGTGAAAAGCGAAAGGATGATAAATATACCTTTGTCCGATACGAAAAAACAGTGTATAATCTATATACCCAGTATGAGAGTAAACGTTTGAAGCAAGGAGGTAGAGAGTTATGAATCAGAATTCAAACTTGGACAACCGAGCGTTTATCGCTATCGGTTTGATGTTGTTTGCGCTGTTTTTCGGAGCCGGCAACTTAATCTTTCCTGCATCGTTGGGGCAACATGCAGGCAGTAATGTATGGTGGGCTATTTTAGGCTTTATCATCACGGGCGTAGGGTTACCGTTACTTGGCGTAATGGCTATCGGGTATTCCGGCGCTAAAAACGTACAAGAAATGGCAGGTCGCGTACATCCCCTTTACGGGTTAATCTACACGGTATTATTATATTTGACCATTGGTCCTGCTTTCGCCATTCCCCGTACGGGCACCGTTTCCTATGAAATCGCGGTTAAGCCGTTCTTAGGTGGCGCCTCTGCAGCCGGCGTGGACCAGACCATTTTCCTCGTCGTATTCTTCTTAGTATCTTTGTGGTTAGCTATCAATCCGGCGAAGCTGGTAGACCGTATCGGTAAAGTTTTGACGCCGTTACTGTTGTTAACCATTATTGCGTTGATCATTAAATCCTTGGTAACGCCGTTGGGCGGCTACATGGCGCCGAGTCAGGACTATGCAACGACCGGCATCGCTGTCGTACAAGGCTTCCTGGACGGCTACAACACCATGGATGCCTTGGCTTCCTTGGTATTCGGTATTTTGGTTATTGAATTCGTCGTGTTGTCCGGCGCTAAGACGAAGGAACAGATTACAGGCGCTACCTTCAAGGCAGGCATAATTGCCGTAGGTTGCTTGGGCTTCGTGTATATCTTCATCGCTAACATCGGTGCTACCAGCGTTAGCGCTATCGGTCTTAAAGACACGGGCGCTCCGGTATTGGCCGAAAGTGCTATGGTGCTCTTCGGTAATCTCGGTGCCATCATCTTGGCGGTTATCGTATTGCTCGCTTGCTTGACTACGAGTATCGGTTTGATCACGTCTTGCGCTACGTACTTCCACCAGATTATCGGTGGCTTAGATTACAAATGGTACGCTGTATTGTTCTCCGTAGTGTCCTTCTTCGTAGGCATGTTCGGTTTGAAGACCATCATCGTAGCGGCTATTCCGGTGTTGATGTTCCTCTATCCGTTGACCATCGTTATCATCGCGTTGACCTTCCTTGATCGCGTGTTCGACGGCCGTCAGTGCGTATACGCCTGGACTATGGGCTTAACATTCATCACGGCGTTGATGAGCGGTTTCGAAACGGCGGAAGTGTCGACTGGTGCGCTTGGCCAGTTCTTCACGGCTTACGTACCGTTCTATGGCGTTGGCATGGGCTGGGTATCCTTCGCCATCGTAGGCTTCATCATGGGCCTTATTCACAAAGCGTTAGTAACATCTAACGAAGCACCGGCAGAATCCTAATCGACTGCCTGTGAAATAAAAAACCTCTGCGAGGATCGCACTTCGGTGCGGTCCTCGTTTTTGCATTTTGCGTTAGGCGGTGAGACGGGCCGGTCCGACCGGTTTAGTCATACGGATATGGTATAGTAGGCGCTTTTACACTGCGGTAAACCGCGCAAAATGGTATAATGAATACATAATGTTGAAGCGACTGAGTCCAATGAGGGACTGAGTCATAGTAGAGGCATCGCGCAGTCCGGCGATGCTATCGTAGTGCAGTAGCATAGGAGGGTTATTTTGGATTGGATTCGTAGAAAGCCGTTAGCCGAATTGACGGAAACGGTGAAGGGTAAGCAGTTGAATCGAGCGCTTAGTGCGCTGGACGTAACGTTGTTAGGCTTAGGTGTTATTATCGGTACCGGCATATTCGTGCTCACCGGTATTGGCGCCGCCGATTATGCAGGACCGGGGCTCATGCTATCCTTTGTGTTAGCCGCCATTACCTGTGGTTTGGTATGTTTAGCCTATTCAGAGCTGGTGTCTATGATACCGGTGGCAGGCAGTGCTTACACGTATACGTATGCTTCACTTGGTGAATTCTTTGGCTGGTGGGTCGGCTGGGGCCTTGTATTGGAATACTCCGTTGGGGCCAGTGCCGTAGCCGGTGGTTGGTCCGCGTACTTAGTCGGAATTTTGCAGTCGGCGGGCATAACGCTGCCGAAGGCCATTACCGCCGTGCCCTATGACGGCGGTATCGTGAACTTACCGGCTATGTTGATTGTCTTGTTTGTAACGGTGCTCTTAGTGTTAGGCATCAAGGAAAGTGCTCGCGTGAATCGCTTGTTGGTATTCATCAAAATCGGTACCATCTTCCTTTTCTTATTCTTAGCAGGGCCTCATGTAGATACAGCGAACTGGCATCCGTTCTTGCCCTATGGCTGGCATGGTGTCGCAGCCGGTACGGCCATCTTATTCTTTGCGTACTTAGGCGTAGACGCGTTGGCCACGGCGGCGGAAGAAACGAAGAATCCAAAGGTAGATATGCCACTTGGTATTATTGCGTCCCTTGTTATTTGTACGGTCTTGTACATTGCCGTAAGTGCGGTCATGACTGGCGTCGTACCTTACAAAGAACTGGATACGGCAGCGCCGGCGTCCTATGTGTTAAGCTATATCGGCATGCGCGCCGGATCCGCTATTGTTGGTACCGGTGCTTTATGCGGTTTGTCTACGGTACTGTTGGTTATGATTTACGCGCAGACCCGTGCGTTCTTTGCCATGAGCCGTGACGGCTTGATTCCGGAAAAGCTGTGTCGCATTCATCCGAAATTCCGCACGCCGTACATCATCACCGGTATTGTTGGTGTAGCAGTAGCACTCATTACAGGCTTTACGCCTATTCATGTGGTAGCGGAAATGTGCTCCGCCGGTACGCTCTTCGCGTTTATGTGCTCGTCTATTGGCCTTTTAGTATTGCGCCGCGTATATCCGACAGCGAAGCGTGAGTTCCGTTGCCCTGCTGTTTATGTAACGGCGCCGCTAGCCGTATTGTTTTGTGCCTTTGTATTTTCTCAATTATCGTCTCACACCATTTACCTCTTCGTAGGTTGGAGCATTCTGGGAATACTATTGTACTTTGGATATGGACGAAAGCACAGTCACCATGGAAAGGGTGCTACAAATCCAGTGCTGACGCAGAATTCGGATGCATAAAGGATTTCGGATACGGGGTCTTAAAAAAACTCTTACAAAAATTTTTCAAAAAAGCATTGCCATTTTCGGATTATGGTGCTATCATAATGGACATGGATACACTTCCTGTGGATGATAATCCGAAGTATCCTGTTACTATTACAAATGAACAATGGATATAGACATCTAGCTATTGGAAACGAAAAGGAGGAAGAAGTCATGTTAGCGTTAGTCATTATTAGCTTGCTACTTATTATTGGCGTCGTCGACGTCATTAGAAATGCAAAAAACTTAACAGACTTCGTCTTGAAAGTTTCCGAAAATCATTTCACTATGCTCCCGAAGGTTAAGCCTTTGGCGTAGCAAGCTGAGGAAAGAGCATAGTCAAAGCGTTCATAAGAACCTAAGATTTTTGAATATAGATGTTAACGCGGTTTGTCGCGGCTTTGAAGACGATTCATTCGAATCGTCTTTTTTTGTTAAGTATTTGTTAAAAGTTTTCGAATAGATTTGAGTTAGAGAGAGGTAGCTCGCAGAGTCACAGCGGCTACGAGGAGTTTTCCGGAAGCCCGGAGGAAAAGGAAGCGTGATAACATGGTACGAAGTGACAATTTATCTAAGGGCGCTGCACGCGCACCGCATCGTTCGTTGTTGAAAGCATTGGGGTTCGTTGATGAAGAAATGGGTAAACCGATAATCGGTATTGCCAACTCCTTCAATGAAATCATCCCTGGACATATGCATTTGAAGAATCTCGTCCAAGCCGTTAAAGATGGGATTCGCGAAGCCGGCGGCATTCCGATGGAATTCAATACAATCGGTATTTGCGATGGCCTTGCGATGAACCACATCGGCATGAAATATTCCTTGGTAACTCGTCAGATTATTGCGGACTCCATTGAAGCCGCTGCTATGGCAACGCCCTTCGATGGCATGGTCTTCATTCCGAACTGCGATAAAGTCGTACCGGGCATGCTTATCGCAGCCGCTCGTTTGAATTTGCCGTCCGTATTCGTCAGTGGCGGCGCCATGCTCGCCGGTGTTCACAACGGTAAGAAAATCGGTCTTAGCGATGTGTTCGAAGCGGTTGGTCGCTTCGAAGCGGGCACCATGGATGCAGCAGAGCTGGCTCAGATTGAAGACAGTGCTTGCCCGACTTGCGGTTCCTGCGCCGGTATGTACACGGCCAACACCATGAACTGCTTGACCGAAGTGCTCGGCATGGGCCTTCCTGGTAACGGCACGATTCCGGCAGTATACTCCGAACGCCTTCGCCTCGCTAAGCGCGCTGGTATGCAGGTTATGAAAGTCCTCGCTGCTAACCTTCGTCCGCTGGACATTATGACCCACGACGCTTTCGAAAATGCCGTAGCCGTCGATATGGCCTTAGGTGGTTCGTCCAACACAGCCCTTCATTTACCGGCTGTCGCTCATGAAGCAGGCGTTAAGCTTACCCTCGATGATTTCAACACCATCGCCGGTGAAACGCCGCAGCTTTCCAAATTGTCCCCATCCGGTAAGTACTTCATCGAAGACTTACACGCAGCCGGCGGCATTCCGGCGGTGATGAAACGGTTGCACGAACATGGTCGTCTCCATGGCGATGCGAAAAACGTGTCTCTGTGCACACAAGGTACCATCGCTGATTTGGCTACGGTGAACGATGAAGATGTTATCCATCCGTGGGAATCGCCGGTATACAAAACAGGCGGTATTGCAGTCCTCAAAGGTAACCTTGCTCCGGATGGCTCCGTAGTTAAGGAAGGCGCCGTTGATCCGGAAATGCTCGTACACAGCGGTCCTGCTAAGGTATACGACAGCGAAGAAGCAGCGGTTGAAGCCATTACCTCCGGTGCTATCGTAGCTGGTGACGTTGTGGTTATTCGCTACGAAGGTCCGAAAGGCGGCCCGGGCATGCGCGAAATGTTGACGCCGACGGCGACCATTACTGGTATGGGTCTTGGCAAAGACGTAGCGCTCATTACGGATGGTCGTTTCAGTGGTGCTACCCGCGGTGCTTCCATCGGTCACGTTTCCCCGGAAGCTGCGTCCGGCGGTACCATCGGTATTGTTGAAAACGGCGATATCATCGAAATTGATATTCCGAACCGCAAGCTGAATGTTAAATTGAGCGACGAAGAAATCGCGAAGCGCTTAGCTGCTAAAGCACCGTACAAGCCGAATGTTAAAGGCTACTTACGCAAATATGCAATGCATGTTTCGTCAGCCGCAGAAGGTGCTATTGAAGTATACGATGAAGATTAAGATAGAGAGTAAATCAGAGAGAGAACACACAATAGATTTTGAGTGAACCGAAGAGTAGAGAAAAGGAGTAACCTGTTACGATGTTGAAATTATACGATTTTATGGAAGCCCGCGAACGCTTGGGCACAATCACAGTGAAGACGAAGTTAATCCACAGCAGTGTATTTTCCGATGAATGTGGCAACGACGTATACATTAAACCGGAAAACTTACAGCGTACGGGATCGTTCAAGCTGCGCGGTGCTTACAACAAAATCGCGAAGCTAACGAAGGAAGAAAAAAGCCACGGCGTAATCGCTTCTTCCGCCGGTAACCACGCACAGGGGGTCGCTCTTGCCGCACAGCGCTTAGGTGCCAAAGCCGTCATCGTAATGCCGAAGCACACACCGCTTATCAAGGTGGAAGCTACTCGTAAATACGGCGCCGAAGTCGTATTGGCCGGCGAAGTTTACGACGAAGCGTACGCTAAAGCCGTTGAGCTTCAGAAAGAACACGGCTACACCTTTGTGCATCCCTTCGATGATGAAGGTGTAATCGAAGGCCAGGGCACTATCGCTTTGGAAGTTCTCGAAGAATTACCGGACGCTGATGTAATCCTCGTGCCAATCGGTGGCGGCGGATTGATTTCCGGCGTGGCAGCGGCTGCTAAGCTTAAGAACCCGAACATCAAAATCATCGGCGTTGAACCGGAAGGCGCTGCCAGCGCTAGAGCGGCTCTTGAAGCTGATGAACCGGTAGCCCTTGATTCGGTTAGCACCATCGCTGATGGTGCGGCCGTTAAAAAAATTGGTGCCACCACGTTAGAATACATCAAAAAATATGTTGACGAAATCGTCACTGTATCGGATTACGAATTAATGGAAGCATTCCTGCTCCTCGCTGAAAAGCATAAAATCGTTGGTGAAAACGCCGGCATCCTCTCCGTAGCCGGTCTCAAAAAGATTAGCGAACGTGGCAAGAAAGTAGTATCTATCTTGAGCGGCGGTAACATCGACGTGTTGACCATCGCATCCATGATCACCAAAGGTCTTATCGTTCGCGGTCGTATTTTTACCTTCTCCGTGAACCTGCCGGACAAACCGGGTCAGCTCGTAGCGGTATCGCAAATTTTGGCAGACCAGAATGCAAACGTTATCAAATTAGAACATAACCAGTTCAAGAACCTGGACCGTTTCCATGAAGTAGAATTGCAGGTAACGGTAGAAACCAATGGGGAAGAACACATTGCACGTATCATCGAAGCGCTTAACAAGAACGGCTTTGATGTACATCGCATCAATTCTCATGAAGTACATGATGAAAATTTAGCAGAATCTAAGTAAGACCAATTAAGAGAAAGAGAAAAGAAAGGATGGGGGCAAAATGAGCACGGAAATGATAAACGGTGCCAGAATCGTTTTAGAAACCTTACATCGTATCGGCATCCGCGAAATCTTCGGGTATCCCGGCGGTGCGGTAATCCCAATATACGACGAAATTTATAAGTACGACGGCCTAACGCATTATTTTTCCCGCCACGAACAAGGGGCGGCACATGAAGCGGATGGCTACGCCAGAGCATCGGGGCGTTGCGGCGTCTGCCTGGCAACGTCGGGACCGGGGGCTACGAACCTCGTGACCGGCATCATGACCGCTCACATGGACTCCGTTCCGCTTTTGGCCATCACCGGCCAGGTAGGTTGCTCCTTGCTCGGTAAGGACGCGTTCCAGGAATCGGACATCGTTGGCATAACGGTGCCGATTACGAAGAACAACTATCTCGTTAAAAACATTCGCGATTTGCCTCGCATCATCCGCGAAGCTCATTACATCGCTACTACCGGTCGTCCGGGCCCGGTCCTCATCGACATTCCGAAGGACATTCAGCTCACCGAAATTCCGCGCGACGAATTCGATAGACTCTATGAAAAGCCCTTCAATCTCGAAGGCTATGATCCGAACTACAAGGGCCATCCGCTGCAGATTAAAAAAGCGGTACAGCTCATTAAGAACGCGAAGCGTCCGCTCATCATCGCCGGCGCCGGCGTTCTGAAATCAAAAGCCTCCCAGGAGCTTTGGCAGTTGGCTAAGAACACGGAAACCCCGGTTACCACCACCTTGCTCGGCCTTGGCGCTTTCCCTGGCAATGACACCTTATTCCTCGGCATGTTAGGCATGCACGGTACTGCACCGGCTAACCTGGCCACCGAAGAAACGGACGTAGTGATCGCCGCCGGTATTCGCTTCGATGACCGTATCGCCGGCAATCCGAAGGAATTCTGCAAAAACGCTAAGATTATCCACATCGACATCGACCCGGCGGAAATCGAAAAGAACCGCAAGGTAGACGTGCCAATCGTAGGTGATTTGAAAGGAGTTTTGAAGGAAATGAACGAACAGCTGACACAGCCCCTTCACCACGATACATGGATTGAACAAATTAATGCGTGGAAGGAAACCTACGCCCTTCGCTATCGTCAGCCGGCAGACAATAAATTAGTACCGCAGAAGGTACTCCAGGAATTGAACGCCATCCTTCGCGGCAACGCCATTATCGTAACTGACGTTGGTCAGCACCAGATGTGGGCGGCTCAGTACATGACCTACCAGAACCCGAACAGCATCGTCACCTCCGGTGGCGCCGGCACCATGGGCTTCGGCTTACCGGCCGCTATTGGCGCTCAGGTCGGCTGTCCTGATAAAAAGGTTGTCCTCGTCGTTGGCGACGGCGGCTTCCAGATGACGGCTCATGAAATGATGCTCCTCAAGCAGTACAAGCTACCGGTCAAAGTCGTGTTGCTCAACAACAACTACCTCGGCATGGTACGTCAGTGGCAGGAATTGTTCAATGATCGTCGCTATTCCTACGTAGACTTGGAATACAATCCTGAATTCGTGAAATTAGCCGAAGCATACGGCGTTCGCGGTGTTCGCATTGAAACGAAGGATGAGCTTCGCGCTCGTCTTCGTGATGAAATCATGTCCGATGAACCGGTATTACTGGAATTTGTCGTAGAACGTGAAGAAAATGTATATCCGATGATTCCGGCCGGCAAGACCGTAGCGGATATGGTTGGTAAGAAAGGGGTGCCAGATGATGTCGAAGGAGCATGAAATTCTGATTATAACTAAAAATACACCGGGCATCGGGGCACGCGTCCTTTCCCTTTTCAACCGTCGCGGTTATTCGGTGAAAAAAATGACCTCCGGCATTACGGTTAAACCGGGCTACGCTCGCTTAACCCTCACCGTTGAGGCAGACCCGACTTCGGTGGATCAGATTCAGAAACAGATTTACAAGATTATCGATGTAGTTAAGGTGAAAATATTCCCGGTTGAAAACGTAGTACGTCGCGAATTGATGCTTATCAAGGTGAAAGCCGATGCGAATACCCGTTCTCAAATCGTACAGATTGCGAATATTTACCGCGGTAACGTCCTCGATGTAGCGCCGAACTCGCTCATCGTAGAAGTGACCGGTGAATCCTCAAAGCTACAAGGCTTTATCGATATTATGAAGGATTACGGAATTTTGGAAATTGCCAAAACCGGCGTGACCGCTATGAGCCGCGGCGAACGCATGTAAGGGAGGGGTTCTATGAGTTTTACTTCCCAAGAAACTGACGACGCGCAGCGCCAAGCGGCTACGGCCGCCGGCGCCGCTGATGCGGCCGGTGCTAACGAAGTGTTAGCCTTTGAAGATGTATCCTTTCGCCGTGGTGGCCGCACCATTTTAAATGACGTCACCTGGCATATTCACGATAACGAAAACTGGGCGCTCCTCGGACTTAACGGGGCCGGTAAATCATCGCTTCTGGGTATGATACCAGCGTATCACTTCCCGACGACGGGCACGCTCAGAGTCTTAGGTAACACCTTTGGCCAGAAGGCGTGGCTTCCTATTCGTCGCCGCGTAGGCTTTGTAAGCTCCGGCTTACTCCAGTTTGGCACTACGCTGAATGGTGAAACGGTGCGCAACGTTATCGTATCCGGCAAGTTCAGCTCCATCGGTATTTACGAACAGGTTACCGATGAAGACCGGGAACGTGCTAACCAGTTAGTCAACGATTTTGGCTTAGATAAGGTAGCCGATTCGACGTACGGCATGTTGTCCGCCGGTGAACAGCGACGGACCTTGCTCGCTCGTGCGTTTATGGGCCAGCCGGAACTTCTCATCTTAGATGAACCGTGCTCCGGCCTTGATGTAAGAGCCCGGGAAGGCTTCTTATCCGTATTAAATAAACAGGCAAGTCAGCGAACCTGGCCGCCTTTCGTATATGTGTCACACCAATTGGAAGAAATCATGCCCGTAGTGACGCACGTGGCAATTTTGTCCGACGGGCATTTAGTCGCGGCAGGACCGAAACGAGAAGTCCTCACCGACGAACGGTTGAGCTCGCTTTTTGAGTTACCGGTGCATATTCACTGGGACGGCGACCGACCGTGGCTGATTGTGCGCTAGTCGATGTTTAGGCATTGGCACTACGCAGTTAGCTAAAGAGTATTCAGTTCGTTAACCGAGCAGTTTATTTCACAGGCTTCGGTTTCGATAGATTTGCCGGCATGCTTAGCCGGTGTGTACAAGAAAGTACATGAGAGTACAAGAGAGTACAGAGGTAAAAAGAGGAGGAATTTTATCATGGCAGGTAACATCTTAGGAACAACAGTTTATTATGACGCAGATTGCAATGTAGCAAAATTGGAAGGCAAAAAAATCACCGTGTTGGGCTACGGCTCTCAGGGTCACGCTCACGCGTTAAACTTAAAAGAAAACGGCATGGACGTAACCATTGGTTTGCGTGAAGGCTCCAAATCTTGGGCTGCTGCCGAAGAAGCTGGCTTCCCGGTTAAAACCACCGCAGAAGCTGTTAAAGGCGCTGACATCGTTATGATTTTGATCCCGGACGAATTGCAGGCTGAAACCTACAAGAAAGACATCGCTCCGAACTTGAAGAAAGGCGCTTATCTTGCATTCGCTCACGGCTTCAACATTCATTTCAAGAAAATCGTGCCGGCTGAAGACATCAACGTATTCATGGTAGCGCCGAAGGGCCCAGGCCATTTGGTACGTCGTACGTTCTCTGAAGGCAGCGGTGTTCCGAGCTTGGTAGCTGTTGAAAAAGACCCGGCTGGCGACACTATGGAAGTGGCTAAGGCTTGGGCATCCGGCATCGGCGCTGGTCGTTCCGGTATTTTGGAAACTACGTTCCGTCAGGAAACGGAAACCGACTTGTTCGGCGAACAGGCTGTATTGTGCGGCGGCGTTTGCGCTTTGATGCAGACTGGTTTCGAAACCTTGGTTGAAGCTGGTTACAACCCGGTTAACGCTTATTTCGAATGCGTTCATGAAATGAAATTAATCGTTGACTTGATCTACGAAGGTGGCTTCGGCACTATGCGTAAATCTATTTCCAACACCGCTGAATATGGCGATTACTTGACTGGTCCGAAGATGATCACCGAACAGACTCGCCAGGCTATGCGCGATGTATTGAAGGATATTCAGTCCGGTTCCTTTGCTGATACGTTCTTGAAGGACGCTGAAGCTGGCTTCCCGTTCTTGAAGAGCGAACGTGCGAAGGCTGATGGACATGAAGTAGAAAAAGTAGGCGCAGCATTGCGCGACTTGATGCCGTGGATCAAAAAATAAGTGCCTAGAGCGCTTGGGGCGCCGTTCGGTGTGCCATATCTGACTGTGGAACCGAAGGTGTCGCCGTGCTACGCAGGGTACGGTCCTTGGAGGGTTTCTGTTTTTTGATGTTGTAAAGTAAAGTGCAGGCAGTGGCATTTGACGGCTGTTCGGCCGTGCCATATCTGTCTGTGGAACCGAAGAGGTCGCACGCTTGGTAGTGAGGTCTTGGCAAATCCCCGTTTTCTAGTTCGGGTCATAGAAATGTATAAGCGATGAATACCGCCGTTTTGAGCTGTCTCTTGCGAAAGGCTCTGCACCGTCGGTATTCATCGCTTATTTGCATTTCTGGGTGAGTCCGTGCCAAGGAAAACGGGGATTTGCCTTACGACTTCATCACTTTGCAATCGTTAGCGACTCTCTTCGTCCGCACGGCACCCGGCATACGGGCCGAATCAGCCGTCTTCGTGCCACTGCGTTCGCCCTTGTCCTTTTGATACTCAAAAAACAGAAGCCTTCCCGGCGGGCACGTACGCTGGCAGCTTCGGCGACGCGCTTCGGTTCTTCACGGCCCGAGCTCTGGCACACCCGAACGGCGCACCTTCGCGCTACGAGCCACTTTATTGTCTTAACGCACGGCATGCAAGTTCGCGCAATTCTGGTGAGGGGGAGTGATGGGTCATAAGCACTATGTACTCTGGTGTAATGGCACATGGGCGCATCGGGGCTATGCACGGTGGACGGCGTCTAGTCGCTGGCGATGCCAGCTCCGCGCCGCCTGTTTTTGGGGTGCTTGGTCATTGGGGCTTGGTACGGGGGACGGCGTCTAGGTGCTTCCGTTGTCAGCGCCGCGCCGCCTATAGGTTGAGGTACTTAGGGCGGGGGGCGGCGGTTAGTCGCTTCCGTTGGAAGCTTCGCACCGCCTATAGGTTGAGGTGCCTAGGACGGTAGACGGCGTCTTGTCACTTCCGTTGGAAGTTCCGCGCCGCCTTGATTAAGATGGGCATGCGCTTTAGGGGCTTTGTATGTTACAATATACTAAATAGTTGTATCACAGATTAGGCGTGGAGGTTTGTCATGCATGAGATAGTTGTTGGCGGTTTGTATCGTCATTTTAAGGGTATGTATTATTATGTGCAGGATATTGCGATTCATTCGGAGACGGGTGAGCCGTTTGTGGTGTATCGTCAGTTGTATGGTGACCGTAAGACGTTTATTCGTCCGCTTGGGATGTTTGCCAGTGATGTGGATAAGGTTAAGTATCCGCATGTAGAGCAGAAGGAGCGGTTCAAACTGATGTCTGGCCGGGATGAAGATTAGGAGTTAGTGCTTAGACGGCGGTTTATTTCAGAAGAGATGACAAAGGTGAGCTGCGATGAGCAGTGTAGATTTTGATTGGAGGGAGTTATGGAGCGTCGATTTTTCTTTTTTGATATAGATAATACGTTGGCTGTTTGGCCGGATGGGGTTATACCGGATAGTGCGCAGGAGGCGCTTCGGTTGCTCCGTAAGAATGGTCATCGGGTGGCGTTGGCAACGGGGCGTTTGCAGCGTGATGCGAAGCGGTTCGCGGATTTGGCTGATGTGCATGATTTTATTGCCGATGGTGGCCGCAGTATGACGGTGGATGATGAGATTGTGTATATGGAGGGCATGGATCGTCAGAGGTGCTTGGATTATATTGAGCATTTGGAGGCTAAGGAGCTTCGCTGGGCGATTACGGATGCGAATGAGTTGGTTCGCATTACGCCGTATGAGGAGGTTTTGGCTTGGCATCCGGATTGGGATGTGTTTAAGACGGTGTATGATCCGGCTTTTGATTTCAGACAGGTGAAGAATTTTTATAAGATTTATGCGTTCATGACGCCGGAGGAGGAGCGGGACCGCGAGGTTCAGCACATGACGCAGGATTTGATTCGCTATGGGGAGAATTGCATTCTGTTCGAGCCTATGGAGAAGGCGTTGGGCGTGCGCGTTATGCTGGCTCATTTCGGCATGAAGCCGGCTGATGCGGTGGTATTCGGCGACGGGTACAATGATTTATCCATGTTCTCGAAGGATTGGTTCAACATTGCCATGGGAAATGGCCGCGATGAATTGAAGGCTGCGGCTGATTATGTGACGACGGATTGCGACAAGGATGGGATTTATAATGCGTGTCGTCACTATGGCTGGATCTAAATTATGTGATTGCCTATAATAAAATCCTATGCTATAATGAAATGTCAAAAATACCGCTCATTGGTTTGTGAGCGGTATTTTGTATATGCTATGACGTTAATTGGATAATGTAGGAGACTTTTGTGAAACTCAAGACAGTACTGACAACGCTTTTATTGGGCGCGATGCTGGCCGTAACGGGCTGTGGCTCCCAAGGGCAACCGAGCGCTGCCGACAGCGGTACGGCCATTGTGTTGAAAGCCCCCACGGCCGATAAGACACCGGTCAAGGATCATTATGCGGTGATTAACACTTCGATGGGCACCGTGAAAATTCGTTTGTATGGCAGTAAGGCACCGATAACGGTGCGTAATTTCGATAATTTGGTTAAGGCCGGATATTATAACGGCTTGCCATTCCACCGTGTTATTGAAGGGTTCATGATACAAGGTGGTGACAATGGCAAAGGCGGCCCGGGGTACACAATTCCCGATGAGTTCGCTGCGGATCTTCATTTCAACAAGATGGGTTACGTAGCAATGGCGAATCGCGGGCCGAATACCGGTGATGCGCAGTTTTTCATCACCGTAGCGCCTACGCCGTGGCTGGATCACAAGCACACGATTTTTGGTGTGGTGACGCAGGGCATGGACATAGTAGAGAAGATTAGTAAGGTGCCGACGGATTCGCACAATAAGCCGAAAACGCCGGTGGTGATTGAGTCGATTACGCTGGCGCCCTTAGAAAAGTAAGAAGGTGTTCCTATGGCGGATGACGTATTTTATACATATATGGTGCGCTGCGCCGATGGTTCGTTGTACACGGGTTGGACGACGGATATTGAAGGGCGCGTGGCAGCACATAATGGTGAGCGGCCTGGTGGGGCCAAGTATACGCGCGGTCGCCGGCCGGTGACGCTGGCGTGGTATACGACGTTTTCCCGTAAGCAGGACGCCCAATCCATGGAATACCAGGTGAAGCGCATGGTGCGTGACCAGAAGGAAGCGCTGTGTGCCGCATTTAAAAAGACGCACGAATCGCATGAAATGAAAGACTGATGCGTGCTATTTTCCTTCATTCTATGCTATAATAAACTGATATAGATTGTTCAAGAGGAGGGGGCCTATGAAACGAATCGTAGTAGCTTTGAAAAGCATTCAACGTGATACCAACGGCGAAGATACGGTCATTGAATTGGTTTCTTCTGGTGAATATCACGAAAAAAACGATACAAAGTACATTATGTATCAGGAAAGTGAAGTAACGGGTATGGAAGGGGTTCACACCACGATTAAGGTGAAACCGCATTCCGTGGTGCTCATACGCAATGGTAAGGTTTCTATGCGTAACGAATATGTGCTCGGTGAAACGCACCAAACGGTGTACCGCACGCCGTTTGGGGAGCTACATATGGCCGTCAAAACCCACGAGCTTTCTTCGAATATAAAGGATGGCGTTGGCACACTGCATTTAGGGTATGATGTGTCGGTGTCCGACGAATGGCAGTATTATAATCAATTGGACATTGAGTTACGGGAGGATGTCGACTATGGAAATAAAGGATAAGTTGAAACAAGGTATCGAAGAGGCATTAGCGAAAGCGTTAGCAGATGGCAAGTTACCTGCTGGCGATTATCCTGAAGTGCTGTTGGAAATTCCGCCGCAGAAGGAATTCGGCGATTTCTCGTCCAACATTGCCATGCAATCGGCGCGCGTAGCCCACAAAAGCCCGTCTGTCATTGCTGACGTGCTCATTGAATATTTACAGTATGAATGGTTGACGAAGGTAGAAAAAGCCGGTGCCGGTTTCTTGAACTTCTTCGTTAAATCCGAAATGGTATACGATAGCTTGCGTGCAGCCTTAGAAGCCGGTGAAAACTACGGCAACGAACCGAAGCGCGAAGATGACACGATTCAGGTTGAATACGTAAGTGCGAACCCGACGGGCCCGCTTCATGTAGGTCATGGTCGTGGTGCGGCTTATGGTAGCGCTCTTGTAAACTTACTCCGTGCAGCCGGTTACAACGTAAGCTCCGAATATTACATCAACGATGCCGGTAACCAGATTGATAACTTGGCGTTATCCGTAAACGCTCGTTATTTGGAACTTCTTGATATGAAGTACACCTTCCCGGAAAATGGTTACCATGGTCAGGATATTATTGATACAGCGCAGCAGCTCATTAACTGGCGCGGCGACTTCTTTGCGGTTATTCCCGAACCGGATCGCTTGCCGTTCTTCAAAGAATTTGCTTTGACTGAAAAATTAAATGCTTTGCGCGTAACACTTAAGAAATTCAACGTAACCTTTGATAACTGGTTCAGCGAACGCTCCTTGCATCGTAATGGCGAAGTGAAAAAAGCTATCCAGTTCTTGCAGGATCGTGGCGATATTTATGAAAAAGACGGTGCGTTGTGGTTCGCATCCACTAACTATGGCGATGACAAAGACCGCGTAGTTATTCGCGACAACGATGAACCGACGTACTTAGCAGCGGATATTGCGTACCATCGCAATAAATTCGAACGTGGCTACAAACGCATGATTGACGTTTGGGGCGCTGACCATCACGGCTATGTAACTCGTGTTAAGGGTTCTATGCAGGCGCTTGGCTACAACCCGGACCGCTTGGAAGTATTGCTCCTCCAGATGGTGGCCTTGTTCCGCGATGGCGAATTAGTTAAAATGTCTAAACGTACCGGTCAGGCGGTAACGCTTGATGAATTGATGGAAGAAGTTGGCGTTGATGCGGCTCGTTATTTCTTCCTCATGCGTTCCTTGGACAGCCAGCTCGATTTCGATATTACGTTGGCAGCGTCTAAGAGCAACGATAACCCGGTTTACTATATTCAGTATGCTCATGCGCGTATTCACAGTATTTTCAACCAGGCTGCCGAAGCCGGCGTAAAATACGGCGACTGGGCCAATACAAACTTCGATGTGTTGACGACGGAACCGGAATTGGAATTGATCAAGAAGATTACGTCCTATCCGGAAGAAATTCGCGAATCCGCCGCACACTTAGCACCGCATCGCATTGCACGTTACCTCTATGATTTGGCAAGCTTGTTCCATTCGTTCTACAAGCAGGGCCGTATCATGGGTGTAGACAGTGTCTTGCAGCAGGCTCGTTTGGGCTTGATTAGCGCCGTAGCACAGGTGCTTCGTCACGGCCTTGGCGTGCTTGGCATTTCCGCTCCGGAAAAAATGTAATGTTTAAAAACGGCTCGGCAATGATGATACGTCGAACCGATGGATATACCTTATTTCACAGCTTTTGGGAGGCATCATGGCAACAAAGTACATTTTCGTAACCGGTGGTGTAGTTTCTTCACTGGGCAAAGGGATTACCGCAGCATCGCTCGGTCGATTGCTTAAAAATCGCGGCTTTAAAGTGACGATTCAGAAATTTGACCCGTACATCAACATCGACCCGGGTACGATGAGCCCGTATCAGCACGGTGAAGTGTTCGTTACTGATGACGGCGCTGAAACTGACTTGGACCTTGGTCACTACGAACGCTTTATCGACATTAACTTGGGCAAAAGCTCCAATGTAACGGCTGGTAAAGTGTATTGGTCGGTTATTAACAAAGAACGTAAAGGTGATTACTTGGGCAGCACCGTTCAGGTAATTCCGCATATTACTAATGAAATTAAGCAGAACGTGTATCGCGTAGGTAAGGAAGATAACGCTGACGTAGTTATTACCGAAATCGGCGGTACCGTAGGCGATATCGAAAGTCTCCCGTTCCTCGAAGCAATCCGTCAGGTTAAGAAGGAAGTAGGCCGTGACGACGTGTTATATATTCACGTTACGTTGGTGCCGTACATCAATGCAGCTGGCGAATTAAAAACGAAACCGACGCAGCACAGCGTTAAAGAATTGCGTAGCATCGGTATTCAGCCGGATATCATCGTATGCCGTACCGAAAAGAGCATTTCCGATGATATGAAGGAAAAATTGGCATTGTTCTGCGATATCGATCCGGAAGCTGTTATCGAAAACCAGACTTGCAGCACCATTTACGAAGTACCACTCATGATGCAGGAAGCCGGTCTTGATAGCATCGTTGTTAAGAAGATGAACTTACCGGACCGTCCGGCTGATATGACGGCGTGGAAGGAAATGGTTCACAAAATCTTGAACCCGACGAAGGAAATTACTGTTGCCTTGGTTGGTAAATATGTAGCCCTTCATGATGCGTACCTCAGCGTTGCCGAAGCGTTGAATCATGCCGGCGTTGCTGCTGATACGAAGGTTAACATCAAATGGGTTGACTCCGAAGAAATCGAAGAATCCGATAAAGATGTATCTGAATTCTACAAAGACGTTGACGGTATCTTGGTACCGGGCGGCTTTGGTTATCGCGGCGTTGAAGGTAAAATTAAAACCATTCAGTACGCTCGTGAAAATAACATCCCGTACCTCGGTTTGTGCTTAGGTATGCAGACCGCTGTTATGGAATTTGCTCGCCACGTAGCCGGTCTTGAAGGCGCTAACTCCACCGAATTTGATGAAACGACGGCTAATCCGGTTATCGACCTCATGCCGGATCAGGTTGACGTAGATAAAAAAGGCGGCACTATGCGTTTAGGCCTCTATCCGTGCAAAACCGCTGAAGGCAGCAAGGTTCGCGAAGCTTACGGCGAAGACTTGATCTATGAACGTCATCGTCATCGCTATGAATTCAACAACGAATTCCGTCAGCAGTTAACGGAAAAAGGCTTAGTTATCAGCGGTACGTCTCCGGATAACCGTTTGGTAGAATGTGTTGAAATTCCGAACCATCCGTGGTTCGTAGGTGTTCAGTTCCATCCGGAATTGAAGTCTCGTCCGACGAATCCGCATCCGTTGTTCCGCGGTTTCGTAAATGCTATCCTGAAAGTAACAGGTAAATAATCGTGCGAAAGCCGATGCGCGGTGCTCGGTATCAGCAGATTGCAGCCGATGTAGCCGGTAAGATTGTATCCGGCGGCTATAACGAAGGGGACCGTATTTTTGCGCGGTCCGCTTTGGCTGTGTCCTATGGTGTGTCGCCGGAAACGGCACGACGCGCCATTGCGTTGCTGGCCGATTTAGGCATCGTGGAAGTGGTAAAGGGTAGCGGTTGTACTGTCGCATCGAAGGAGAAAGCTGAGCGGTTTCGGGCGCAGTTCAGTGATTATAATTCCGTCGATTCGTTGTGGCAATCGTTTAATGTGCAGATTGAACGGCAGCAGAAGGGGTTCCAGGAGCTTCGTGAAACGGCTGAGAAGCTAAGCGAGCATTTGGAACGATACCAGTATGCGCATCCGTTGCAGCCGATGAAGATGCTCATCACGTCGTCGTGTCGTTTTTTAGGGAAGTCCATTGGTTCTATCCAGTTGTGGCAGCATACGGGTATTACCATTGTGGCTATTGAAAAGAAGAACGGTGAAACCGTGATTTCGCCGGGACCCTATGCGACGTTGACCGAAGGTGAAGAAATATACTTTATTGGGCCGGAGGATTCTTGGGGACGATTGAAGCGTTTCTTGTACGGCCCTGGCGCGGAGTAGCTTGCCCTGGAGGCATGGTCTTCTGTCGAACGGCACTACCGTCGTGCGCAGATTGCCGCTACATGCCGCAAGAACTGTTGGACGAACGATTTCCGTTTCGGGTTTCTTAGAGCCTGGACATAGCTTCGTATAGTCATTACGTTTACAAATACATAAAGTAAAGACCACATTATCGTTGTTCGCTCCCTTCGGCTTTGCCAATGGTCGCTTCACAGCGATAATGTGGTCTTTTTGCGTTTATAGCTATTCATAGAGCTGATCATGACTATACGAAGCTATGGTGCCAGTACTTTGGCGGTTCCCCGAAACGGAAATCGTTCTGTGTCATCCAGCTTCTTTGAACACGTACGCGGCAATCTTTGTCGCACTAGGGTTGATGCCGCATACGACAGAAGGCGATGCCTCGCAGGGCGGCGCGGGATGAATATCTATTCATAAAATATTGTTGAAAGCAGATTGTATTTGAGCGAAAGATTGATTGAAAATTGTTAGAATTTTATATTGAAGTTTTTGATGACGTATCTTATGAAAGGAGACGTCAAAAATCAAAGGGGGGGGGTAAAGTGTATTCGATAAAAACTATTGTCTTTTGGTACTAGGATATTGAACAAAGTTTTAAACTATTTTTTTGATTGGAATTTGGTTTTGATTCAGTGGCTATGCTTGTATTGACCTATTGATTGTTGAGTTATAAATGATTACAATTAAGGTATAGTAAGTGTATAAATATAGTTGTTGTGTAAATTTATTTAAAGTATTTTGGATAGTATGGGGTACTGTTTTTATACTTTTTATAGTGTGTTTTATGTTGGATGGTGGCTATAACTAGTAATTTAGGGGCTTGTCGACATCTATGATGTAAATACTAAAGATAACCTAAACTTGAAAAACATATCTAAACTATCTGACAGCTAGCTTATTTGTAGACAATTACTAAGAGTAGGCTATTTAAAATCGTGTGTGTAAGTTGTGAAAGGGGCAAAGGAATATGTTACGCAATAAACGGCTAGAGAAACGGGTAGTAGCTTTTTTGATCGGTTCGTTGTGTTTAAGCGGTGGCGTTGTGTGGGCTGCAGATAATCGGTATACAGGAAATCCACAAAATGTAACGTCACAGGATTCGCTTACGTATAGTAACGCGAGTGACGCAGCGGCTAAACTGTATTCAGATGCAAGTGGAGCCTATACAATTACATCGGACCAAGGCATTACATTAAATAATTCTAAATGGAATGTTTATTTATTTGATAGTGATACAAACCCGGCATCGTTGACGCTCACTGCTAAAGGTGCTGATGGCGTCGTATTAGATACTGCGGCTTATAATTCTTACATTGGCACGAATAGGTCGTTGGTTGTTAATGCTACGGCAGGTAGTATTACGAATAAGAAGGGTTTTAGTTTTGGTGGTACTTCGGCAGATAATGGTGGAAGTGTTACATTTAATGCGGCACAAGATATTAATCAAGAATCTGCTTTATATCCCTCGGGTTATGGTAAGTTAAGTTTTACGGCTGGTAATAATGTTACTCTTGGAACTGTTTCAGCTTCTAATGCTAATGGGGTGTGTCAAGAGTTTTGTGTAAATCGATTCAATAAGCAACATCGTATTGCTGC